>Ga0187846_10000053_pt1 | contig 66888 bp, 58 predicted proteins | sample TC_taG_FD_161473 | JGI IMG/M metagenome (GOLD analysis project Ga0187846, IMG submission 161473) | Biofilm microbial communities from the roof of an iron ore cave, State of Minas Gerais, Brazil - TC_06 Biofilm (v2) | ecosystem: Environmental > Terrestrial > Deep subsurface > Cave > Wall biofilm... | reverse complement strand
AGCCGATAGTTCTCCGACGAGGCGACGATCTGCGACCGCTCCAGATAGCGCGCGGTGGAAATCTGCTGCAATGCGACGACCCTGGGCCCGCCGGTTTGCTGGGTGCCGGGTACAGGCGCGATCGTGTAGAGCACCGGGTTGGGCGAAGAGCACGCGGCGAACGCCGCCAACGATCCGACGGCGACCAGCGGCGCGATCCTCATTCCAGCGGCCCCTCGGGCCGGCCCTTGACCAGCGCCTCGGGATGGCGCGCCAGCAAATCGGCGAGCGCGCGCATCGAGCGCACCGCGTCGGTGGTCTGCGCCATCAGCCGATCGAGATCGCGGTTGAACTTGGTGTTGTCGCCATAGCCGCTGTCGAGGGACAGAACGAGCTTATTCGCGCTCGTCAACGTCTTCTCCAGCTCGGCTGTGAGCTGCGGCAGCTGCTTGGTATCGAGGCGCTGCATCATGGCTTGGGCCGATGCGATCATCGCCGACAGATCGGTCAGCGCCTTTTTCAACTGCGGCCCCTGGGTCGCGTCGTTGACCGACTTCAGAATCCCGCCGAGGCTCTTGCCTATCTGGTCGAACGGAATCGTGCTGACCTTGTTGAGCAGATCGTTCGCGGAGGATGCGAGGCCGGCGAAGCCGCCGCCCTCGGTCGTTGGCAGCACAAAGTCCGCGCCCTCCTTTGTGACCGGCACCTCCGGCGCGTCCGAAACGAAGTCGAGCGCCACACTTTGCTGGCCGGTGATTAGGCTGGCACTCTGCAAGCTCGCCCGCAGACCTTTCTTCAAGACCGCTTCCACCGCCTCTTGGTCGGTTTCGTACGCCCGCTGTCCTAGACCGATGATCCGTTGGGGCTCGACCTCGTAGCGGACTGGCGCAACGACTATGTCCTTGTCGGCGTTATAGGCGAGCCGCACACCGGTAACGCGTCCGATCACGAGGCCGTGCATCGTGACCTCCGAGCCGCGCGCCAGCCCGCTGACCGAGCCGGGAAAGTAGGAGACCAGCGGGATCTTGCGCGTATAAGAGGCGGCTTCTGCCCTTTCCCGGCTGCGAAACAGCGGAAAGACGTGGTCCTCGAGGCTGACCTGGGTAGGCTTCTCCGTCGGCGGCGTCTCGAAGGCGATGCCACCGAGCAATAGCGCCTTCAGCGACTCCATCTGCACATCAATCCCCGCTCCGGCCAGCTGGACCGAGACCCCCGAAGCGTTCCAGAAGCGGGTCTCGTCGTGCACATAGCTGTCGTAGGGCGCGCGGACAAAGGCGCGGATCGTGACATATTCCGCCATGTCGGCGATGTCCCAGCCGAGCACCTCGCCAACGCTGAGATCGCGGAAAAACACCGGCGAGCCGACCGAGATCGAGCCGAGCCGTTCCGCCTTCAATAGGAAAGTATGCCCGGGAATGTTGGCTTGCAGGATCGGCGGATCCTCCTGTCCGACAAAGTTGTGCTGCGCCTTGCCCCCGGCCGCCCCCGGCATCATGCCGATATAGCTCCCGGAAAGCAGGGTCTCGAGGCCGGAGATGTTGCCGGCAAAGAGGCGGGGCTTGACCACCCAGAAGATAGTCTGGTCGGTCAACAGCGGCTTGGCCTCGTGGGTGGTGGCGACCGTCACGACGACATGCGTGTGGTCGGGGGCGAGCTCGAGGCTCTTGACCGTGCCGAAGACGATGTCCCTGAACTTCAGCTGCGACTGGCCCGCCTGCAGCCCCTCGCCGCTGTCAAAGGAAATCCGGATCGTCGGCCCTTGCTTCGACCATGTGTCCCAGGCGAGCCAAGCGCCGATCGCCACCGCGACCAGCGGGATTATCCAAATGACCGATATCCGCCGCGAGCGCCGAGTCGTGGCGCGTGGGACGGCGGCCCGCTGCTCGAGGACATCACTCATTACGCTGCTCCCCTTGGACCTTGGGCGGTCCCGACCCGCTTCGACCCATCGCCCAGTGTCGCCTCGGCCGCTGTTCGGGTCAACCCAAGCCCCGCGTTCGTGCAGGGCAGATAGCTCACTCGTGGCGTGTCCGGCTATGCATTTTTGGCAGATCCAATGAACGCCTAGCGACCGAGCTGGGCCAGTGCCGCGCGCAGCGGGGCGCTGGAGACCTGCAGCAGCCCCTCGAACGAGCGGTCGAGCTCGAGAATCAGAAATATCGCGCCGGCGACGGACAGTGCACAAACACAAAGGACGGTAATCACGGTTGCGTTGCGCGGTGCAAAGAGCCCAAAGCTGGCAAAGATGATGCAGAGCCAGAACACCAGTACGACCAGGAACGGAACTGGGATCGACGCGCCCAAATGCTCGAACAGCAGCAGGCGCGTTCGCGCCATATCCGCAGCTAATGTCAGCGCCTGGCTTTGCATCGAGCGCTGTGCGTCGCTCTGCGGCGTCAGTGCCTCGATTTTGTCGTAAAGTGCTTCGACCGGGGACGCTCCGGGATCAATCGTTATGGGCTTGGCGCCCTCGGCCGGCCAAAACCGCTCGATTATCGAAGCCACCGATTGCTGCAGCAGAGACCGCGCATCCTTCGTTTCCGGTCCGTAGCGCGCCAATGCGCGGTCGAGCAGAACGATGTCGGCGGAGGCTTGCGTGAGCTGGTTGCTGCGCGTGTCGAAAGCGCTCTTGGCAGAGGCGACCAGCAAGCTCAGGACCAGCGCCGACATCGTCGCGACCAGCGCGATCCCGAGCTTGACGACATCCTTCGAATCGCTGCTCAGATGCTCCTCGGGCAGCAACCTGTGCGCAAACATCGCAAGCAACGCGCTGCCAAAGACCAGCGCGAACACGATCCAGCCGATCGCCATCGGGCTCACGATTTCTGGCTCCTGCGCGGCGTCGGGCCTACGGGCTCTCCCAGTCAGAATTTGAAGGTTGCGTTGAGCATCGGGCCTTTCATATGGACATTGAAGCCGAGATCGAGGCCACCGCTAGCCTGGTAGTTGAAGTTGACGCTGCGGTAACCCAGGTGAAGGTCGATCCACGGCTTCAGGGTGTAGTCGATCGTTCCCCACAGCTGCCAGTCGCTATGGGCGGCGACGCCAAAGCCGCCGACGTCGCCATAGGCGGTCAGCCCCCACCCGCTTGAAGGAAACCCGTTTGGAAGAAGCCCGCTGGGGAGCTCGATATGATATCGCCCGGCAATCAGCGGATCGACCCAATTGGCCGAACGCGTGGCGCTCGCTCCCGGTAGAATCCCGGGGTTCAAGGTCAGGTTTGCGGTAAATGCCCAGGGGCGGAAGCCGACACCCAGATCCGCGTACTGGGTCGGCTGTTCGAGAACGCGGTAGAGCAACGTCGCGGTCCCCGCATTGGCGATCAGCCCGGCGGTGCCACCGTTAAAAAGCACGTTGCGGGTGGTGATATCGGTGCTGACCGGCAGGTGTACTGCGCCGCCGAGCAGGCTGAACGGTCCGTCGTGGATCTCGACTCCCCCTAGGAACGGCACCGCGTCGAGGTGACCCAACAACTGAAAGGGGCCGACGCTGGAGTTGACCTCGGGTACTCGCGGCAGCGGCGTCTTGATCGCGGCGTTGACGCCGGCGAGCCAGAGATTGGGCGTGAACAAAATCTGCACTCCGCCCGGGAGGGTCGCGTCCTGCGCGCCGGCCGGCCGCACCCACGCCACAACCAGCGTCAAGCCGACAACGAGACCAGCCAGCAACTGCCCGCGAGCGGGAAGGGAGCACCGCGGTGGCTCCTTGCGCGCTTCGAGACGCGCCCTGACAGCGTTCCTCAGCGTGAGGTATGTTATTGGTGGCATTAAGAACTTTCTTCATCCTGAGGAAGCCGCGAAGCGGCTGTCTCGAAGGACGCGCCGCGCTGATCCAAGGCAGCGCTGCGTCTTTCGAAGCCTTTTTTGCGGGGCTGACGGCAAAGCATTTCGAACATGCGCGCGATTTTTCGTGCCATGCTCACTGCTTCAGCCACGCTTGGAACAGTCCTTCCTTGCAAGGTTCGGAAAGCTCTTGAATGTGATCCTTCATGCAGGCCTTGATCCGGCCTTGGCCCGGCGGCACCTGACTGCAGAAGTGCGCGATATCGGGCTTGCACGCTTGGAGAACGGCCCGCGCGCCGGGCCTCATTTGTGCCATCGCGCCCGAGGTGGAAATCAAAAAGATGGCGCTAACCGCCAGGATTTTCGTCTTCAGCATGGTCTATCCTCCATCGCCTATGCCCAGCCGGGGCTATTGCGCTGCACTATTATTCCGTGGGAGTATAATCCCGCAAGAGTTTCCCCCTCCGGAAGATCTCAGCATCGGACCTGTACTCTGGGGTCTTACGCCGACTACGCAGGTTTGGCAGAATCTGAGGGCCGGTTGATCTCATTTTCCGGCGCTGGACCGTGAGCGACCCTTTAGTTCCCCGGCTCGGTCCCGGCTATCGGCTAACGGTTGAAGACGCACCCGCCGACGCTGATGTCGATGTGCTGCCGCATGCGTTAGAAGCCTACAATGAAGGTCGGTGGCCGCAGCATCCGCCATGGCTCCCGCTCGCAATTTTCCTGCGCGAGGAGACACGGATTGTCGCCGGGCTCGCGGGTGAAACGTATTGCGGATGGCTTTTCGTAAGGTATCTCTGGGTGTCCGACGGACTACGCGGCCGCGGGGTCGGGCGCGAGCTGATGGCTCGCGCGGAGGCTCGCGCCTTAGAGCGCGGCTGTCACTCGGCATCGCTGGACACGTTCAGCTTTCAGGCGCGCGGCTTTTACGAAAAGCTGGGTTATGAAGAGTTCGGCCGGCTCGACTACCCGCCCGACCACCACAAGCATTTCATGCGCAAGCGGCTGACCGCGCCGGAGTAGGGTCGGCACGCCGATGCCGAGCGAATTTCGCGTTCCTCCTTGCGGTAGCATTTCCAAAAGTGCATAGCCGGTGCTGCTGCGCCGGATCATATTTCGCGGCGTGCCATTTGGCAGAGCTCGAAAAGGGAGGACGGATTCGTGAAGCTTCGACACATTGCGATTCTCGGTGGATTGTTTGCCGGCGGCCTCATCGGCTTCGTCCCGGTAACGGTGCCGGCAGCCGAGGCTGCAAAGCAGGCGCAACCGGCGATCAGCGAGGAGGCCAGCGCCGCACTCCAACGCATGGGGCAGACCTTGCGCGCCGAGCAAATGTCGTTTCAGGCACAGACGATCCGGGTCTACGCGGAGCCCAACGGCGAGCCGCTGCACATCTTCCACACCTTGAAGGTCACGATGCACCGGCCGAACCGGCTGTTGGCCGAGGTGAGCGGCGACGACGGGTCGAGCAAGCTTGTCTTCGACGGCAAGACCGCGATCATCTATTCGGCGGCGCGAAACAAATACGCCAGCATCGCCGTGCCGGAGGGCACGATTGCGGGCATGATGAAAGAGGCGGTCGGCCGTCTCGGCGTCGATTTTCCGCTCGCCGATTTCCTTTCCGACGAGCCGAGCAAGGCGTTTTTGACCGGCGTCACCTCGGGCCGCCTCGTCAACACCGTGACGATCGACAGCGCCCCTTATGATCATCTGTTCTTTTTTCAGCCCCCCGGCATCGAGCTCGAGCTGTGGGTGGCGAAGAACGAGCAATCCTTGCCGCGCCGGTTGATCGTGACCTACCGCACGTTGCCCGGCCAACCGAACTTCATCGCCCAATTCTCCGATTGGAACTTCAATGTCCAGACGCCCGATGCCGATTTCGCCTTCCAGCCGCCTGCCGGAGCAACCCAAGTGGAGTTGAAGCCGGTCGCGACAGCGGCACCGGTCGGCAAGCGGAGAGGAAACAAGTGATGAAACGGCTGACGATCCTCGCCCTCGGCGCGGTGTTGGCGGCATCGGCAGCGCCGGACGCATTCGGTTGGGGGGTATATCACGGCGCCTATGGCGGGGCCGCCTATCGCGGGCCGATGGGCGGCGCCGCGGTGCGCGGCCCCTATGGCGGTGCCGCGGCTCGCGGCCCCTATGGCGGAACCGCCTACCGCCCGCCGGGGGGCGGCGCCTATTATGGCGGCTATCACGGAGGCACCTACTACCACGGCGGCGCCTACTACGGCGGCTATCACGGCGGCACCTATTACGGCGGGACCACCGTTGTGAACCCAGGCTATGGCTACGGCGCCGCAGCTGCTGGTGCGGCTGTGGCTGGCGCGGCAGTCGGCGCGGCCGCCACGTCAGCGGCCGCGGCCGCTGCATCGCCCTACTATTACCCGCCGCCCTATTACCATCCCTACGCGTGGTAGCAGCTTCCGCCCGTCAATAGCCCCGCGCCGGATCGACCTGGTTGAGCAGTGGGCGGTCTTCTTCGAAACGGCGGATGTTGTCGAGGATAATCGGCGCGGCGGTGGCCGGGTTGGTAAAGGCGGCCACATGCGGTGTAATGACGATGCGCGGGTGATGCCAGAACGGGTGATCAGCCGGTAGCGGCTCCTCGCGAAAGACGTCGAGCACGGCGGCTGAGATCTGCCCCGAGGCAAGTGCTGCGAGCAAATCCTCTTCGACGAGGTGAGCGCCGCGGGCGGCGTTGACCAGCGCTGCACCCTTCGGCAAGAGCGCCAATGTGCTCCTGTTCAAGATGCCCTCGGTCTCTGCGGTCAGCGGCAACAAGCAAACGAGGATCTCGCTGCGGCCGAGCAACTGCGGCAGGCCGGCGGTACCGGCATGGCACCACACCCCCGCAACGGTCTTTTCGCTGCGGCTCCAGCCGGCGACGTTGAACCCCAGCGCCTTCAGCTTCGTCGCGGCATCCTGCCCGAGCTCGCCGAGGCCGAGGATCCCGACCCGCCGCTTGCCGGCGTTCGGCTGATCGAGCTCGCGCCAGATGCCGGCCTCCTGCTGCGCGCGATAGTCGAGATCCCGGCGATGCAAGCGCAACACCTGCAGCACGACGTATTCGCTCATCGCAGCGGTCATGTGCGGATCGACGAGGCGGACAATCGGCAGGTGGCGCGGCAATTGCGGGTCGCCGAGCAGATGGTCGACCCCGGCACCGAGCGACAGGATCAGCTTGAGGTTTGGTAACGAAGCCAGGAAGCCGGGCGCCGGCCGCCACACCAGCGCATAATCGATTTCCGCCGGATTGCCGATTTCCGGCCACACCCGGATATCGAGCTGCTGCGCCAGCCTGGTGAGCTGTGCGCGCCAGCGCACCGCGGAATCAACGGTGGAGCGGAACAGCAGGGCCATCGGCTATTGGGCCAGCGGCGGCTTCCGGTGCACCCAAGGCCGTGCCATCTCAAACAGTGCCGCGGCCCGCAGCAGCCGCGCATCGCCGAGATGCGGCCCGATGAGCTGTAGTCCGACGGGAAGTCCGTCGCTGGCCCAACCGCACGGCAGGGTTATCGCCGGGTTGCCGGAGAGGTTGAACGGATGGGTATAAGGATACCAGGCCTTGCGCACGGTGTCGGTGGTCTCGCCGTCGATCTCGATCGGAGCGAAGAAATCGTGGTCGATCGGGAGCGCGGTGCATGCCAGGGTCGGCGTCGCGACCACCTCATAGCGCGCAAACCAGCCCTGGATCTCGCGATAGATTCGGGTGCGCGCGAACATCGCCTCCTGCAATTCCGTCGCGGTGTAGTGGGCGCCATCATCCATCTGGCGCAGCAGGGTGGTGCTCATCCGCACCCCGAATTCGGGTACATAGCGGCGGAACCGGGCGTTCCAGAACGACTGGGTCAGCACCAGCCACACAGGTTCGGTGTTCTCGAAGTCGTCCGCCATTGGGTCGATTACGGCACCCAATTCTCCGAGCACGGCGACGGCTTCCTCGCATAGCGCCATGACCTCGCGTGCCACCTTGCGGTTTCCAAGATAGGGCCGCCAGGCGATGCGCAGATCCTTGAGGTCGCCCTCCGGCCGGGCTGCGGCGACAAAATCCGCGGCGGGCAGGCCGAGCGAATGCGGGTCGGCCGGGTCGGGGCCGGTCATCGCCTGCAGCATCAAGGCATTATCCATGACTGTTCGGGTGATCGGCATGATGTAGGACTGGTTGCCGAACCCATCGGGGGTCAGATCGTGCGGGACGAGACCCAAGGTCTGCTTTAATGCGACCACGCCGTTGCAAGCGGCGGGGATGCGTCCCGAGCCGCCGCCGTCGGTGCCGATCGCGAGCGGGCCGAGACCGGCGGCGACCGCGACCGCGGCACCGCCGCTCGATCCGCCCGAGGTGCGGATGTGGTCCCAGGCGTTGGCGGTGCGGCCGAAGAGCGGCGCCTCGGTAAAGCACTTGTGGCCGAATTCCGGAGTCGTCGTCTTGCCGATCAGTATGGCGCCGGCGCGCATCAGCCGGGCCACCGCGGCCGAATCGGCCGACGGCACGTTGTCGGAGAGCGCCACCGAGCCGAAAGTGGTGCGCACCCCTGCGGTGTTGACGAGGTCCTTGACCGAGAAGGGCACGCCGAAGAGCGGCCCTATAGCCTCGCCTCGCATCAAAGTCGCCTCGGCGGCGTGCGCCGCCGCCCGGGCCGCCTCAGCGGTCACCGTGATGAAAGGGTTGAGCGTCGGCTGCGCGCGCTCGATGCGGCCCAGAACCATATCCACGAGCTCGACCGGTGATACTTCCCGACGGGCGATCAGCCGGGCGAGCTCGACGGCGGAGGCGAAGGCGATATCAGTCATCGGTTGGTCATAGCACAGTCGACCGCCGTCGCCACATTGCAGTCGGGCGCGGCAGCCCGCTATCCTTGTCGTGCAAAGATCGGGAGATCGACGGATGAGCTACAAGGATTTGCTGGTCGTGCTCGGGTCGGACACCGGGTCGCGCGGGCGCATGGCTCTCGCCGCCGGGCTCGCTGAGCGTTTCGCCGCGCATCTCGTCGGGCTCTATCCGCTTCCGATCGCCGACGCTCCGCGCCATCTCGGCTATTACGACCCCGCACTGCTCGATCCGTTCTTTCGTGAGCTGCGCGAGAAGGCGCAAGAGGTCTGCGACAAGGAGCGCGAGGCGTTCGAGCACGCTGCGAGCCTGCGCGGTCTTTCGGCCGAGTGGCGCATGGTGGCCGAGAGTTTGGAATCCGACCCGGCCTTGCATGCGCGCTATGTCGATCTGACGATCCTGGGCCAGCTCGATCCCGATGGCGGCGACGCCGAATTGCTCCGGCCGCGTCCGGAACATGTCACCCTGGCCTCCGGACGTCCGATCCTCGTCGTGCCCTACGCCGGGAATTTCGAGACCGTCGGCCGCCGCGTGCTGATCGGCTGGAACGCGACCCGCGAGGCGAGCCGCGCCGTCAACGATGCGATGCCGTTGCTGATGGCGGCCGAAATCGTGACCGTGCTGACGATTGACGCACACGAAGGACCGGATGGACATGGCGAGCTTCCCGGCGCCGACATCTCGCTGCACCTCGCGCGCCACGGCGTCAAGGCCACGATCGAGCACACCGTCTCGGACGGTATTCCGGCCGGCGACGTGCTGCTGTCGCGCGCCGCCGATCTCGGTGCCGACCTACTGGTGATCGGCGCCTACGGGCACTCCCGCGTGCGCGAGCTGCTGCTCGGCGGCGCTACCCGCTCGATCCTGCAGAGCATGACATTACCGGTGCTGATGTCGCATTGAGCCATCGGGATCGCTGGTGGTTCCCTGATCGGGCGCAAATCGCCGGCTCGAGTCCCTGTTCGGGCCGAAATATTTCTCTGCTCGGCTGAGATATTTCTCTGTTCGGCAAACTAGGGAATTCTGCTCGCAAGCCGTTGATTTGGACAAGTGTTCGTAAGGCGCTTGGGCAGCCGAAAGGGGTGGTTTGCCGATATCGCTGTATTTCGCACCCGTCGGGAATTCGGCGTTCGACGGTTACTCGTTCACAGCTCACGGGTGCGGTGGGCCATCGCGTCCTCCCACAAATTGGCCCGGTCGTCGTCAAAGATGAGTTTGGGCTCTTCGGGTGCGGTGAACCAGTCGTGGCGGGCCAGTTCGGTTTCGAGCTGGCCCGGTCCCCAGCCAGCGTAACCGAGCGCGAAAAGGGTCTTCTCGGGGCCGCGGTGGTGGCCGATGTCGCGCAGGATTTGACGGCTCGCCGTCATCGCCACGTGTTCGTCCACCTCGATGGTCTCGTCGCGCCGGTATTCGGCGCTGTGCACGACAAAGCCGAGCTCCGGTTGCACTGGGCCGCCGGCGAAGATGCGCAAAGTACCCTCGATACCCGAGACGTCCTCGCCGGGTGCTTCCAGCAGGCTTGCGATCGACTTTTCGCCAACCGGTCGATTGATGGTGATGCCGAGTGCGCCGTCCTTATCGTGTTTCACCATCAGGATGACGGTGTGGGCGAAGCGCGGATCGCCGATATCGGGGGAGGCGATAAGCAACTGACCGGTCAGCGAAGCGATCTCGGGCGGATCGGCCGCCGCCGGGCCAAGCAGCACCGCCGCGAGCAGCACCGCGGCCGGAAACGAGCGAAGGGTCGAGATACGCGAGGAAGACATTGTGTCACTCGTGCGAGGGGTACGAGGTAGCTTACATCGGCGGCCGCCGGCTCGGGAAGCGATGCTAAGATCCCTCTCCTCAACCCAAGGGGGCCCTGATGCCAAGTCAGTCCTGGATCATCACCACCACAGTCGGCACCGGCGAGCGGGGCTTTGCCGGCGACGACGGACCGGCTGAACGCGCGCTGTTGAACGGCCCCTTCGATGTTGGCTTCGACGCGGGCGGCAACCTTTATTTCTCCGACACCTTCAACCACCGCATCCGGCGAGTCGATACGCGCAGCGGCATCATCACGACCTGCGCCGGCTCGCGCGAGGCGGGCTACGCCGGCGATGGCGGTCCTGCCATCCGCGCGCGGCTCAACGAGCCGTACGGCATCGCGGTCGACAAGGCAGCGAACGTCTATATCGCCGACCGACACAATCACTGTGTGCGTAAGCTCGACAACGCGTCCGGCGTGATCACGACCTTCGCCGGCAGCGGTGCGGCCGGGTTTGGCGGCGATGGCGGCCCGGCCTCACGGGCGGGAATGGTCGAGCCGAACGGGTTGGCGCTCGATCCGGCGCAACGCCGCCTCTATATCGCCGACGTCGCCGATCACCGGGTCCGCGTCGTCGATCTCGCCACAGGGACGATCTCGACTTTCGCCGGAACCGGCGAGGCAACGCACAGCGGCGACGGCGGTCCCGCCAGCCGCGCCGGCGTATTTGGCGCGCGCGCGGTCAGGGTCGCGGCTGACGGGACAGTCTACATTCTCGAACGCCAAGGCAGCACGTTGCGGGCGGTCGACCCCAACACCGGCGTCATCAGAACCGTAGCCGGCACCGGTGCGCGCGGTTACGACGGCGATGGTGGTCCGGCGCAGGACGCGGTTTTCGACGCGCCAAAGGAATTTGCTCTCGACCCCGGCGGCGACATCCTGATCGTCGATACCGAAAACCATGCGATCCGCCGCATCGATGCGGCAACTGGAACTGTCGAAACCATCGCCGGTGGTCGAAAGAGCGGCGAGGGCGACGGCGGTCCGGGTACCGCAGCAGGGCTCGGCCGTCCGCACGGCGCCGTCGTCGGGCCCGACGGGGCGATCTATATTGGCGACACCGAGAACCACCGGATCCGCAAGCTGGTCCGGCAAAATTAGGGTGGGTGAGCGCTACTCTTTCAGCCGAGAAAATCGCGTAACGCGGCGGCGAGGTCTTTCGGGTTGTCGCCCTGCACCGTGTGGCCGGCCTTGGGGATCGTGACCCAGCGGCCGTCGGGGAGACCCGCCGCCAGGCGCTCAGCATCCTCGTCGTGGAACACGTCACTCTCGCCGCCGCGCACGACCAGGGTCGGGCAAATGACCCGGGCGAGCCCGTCGGCGAGGCCGCGCCGCTCAGCGGCGTGCTGGTCGCCGCCCATCTGCTGAAACCGCCGGCGGTCGTATTTCCAGATCCAGGTTCCGTCGGTCTGTTGCCGCAGATTGTGCATCAGGCTGCGCCGCAGGATCAGCGGGTCGCGCCGCGGGTTGAACGACATTGCCCGCTCGATGATCGCTTCCAGAGTCTCGGGCTCGGCCCCGCCATTGACAAAATCGCGGATCCGGCGCGAGCCGGGGCGGCGCACGTTGGGGCCGGCGTCGATCAACACCAGCGCCGACAGGGTTTCGGGATAGGTGATCGCGTAGGCTAGCCCGTTAATCGCGCCCATCGACATGCCGACCAGCACGAATTGGTCGAGCCCGATAGCGTCGGCAAAGCCTTTGACATCCTCGCGCTGGGCCAAGATCGAATAATTGGCGTCGGGGGCCCAGTCGCTGTCGCCATGGCCACGCTGATCGAGCGCCATGCAGTGATACTCGTCGCGCAGCGCCAGGCAGCACAGATCCCAGGTATGTGCGGTCAAGGCACCGCCGTGTAGGAACAGGATCGGCCTCAGCCCTTTGGTGCCCCAGTCGAGGTAACGAAAGCCGAGGTCGTTGACGGTGACGCGATGCTCATCCGGCAGCACCACCTCGTCAAAGCTGAAGCCGGCGCGCACCGCCGTCGTCTTCAGGTGGTCGTGATATTCCTCGGCGGACAATGTCATGGCTGCAAAGGCTCCCGTGGCGTTCCCGGCAGGCTTTAGCACGAACCGCCCTCCCGGCAACCATTACCTCGCTTTACGATTACCACCCCCGCGTCCTCGGCATGGCTCACCGCTCCCGCAGAGTGTGTCTCTGCCGATAGAGCCGCTACACTCATGGTCAAAATCACTCGTCCCAAGGAGAATACCGATGACGTACGATGTGCTGATCAAGAACGGGCTGATTGTCGACGGCTCGGGGATGCCGGCTTTTCGCGGCGATGTCGGCGTCAAGAACGGCAAGATCATTGAAGTCGGGAAGCTCAGCGGCGCCGCGGGGCGCACGATCGACGCCGAGGGCCGCGCCGTCGCCCCTGGCTTTATCGACAACCACTGCCACTACGACGCTCAGGTCACCTGGGACCCGCTCTGTACCTTCTCGCCCGAGCATGGTGCCACCACGGTGATCTTTGGCAATTGCTCCTTGTCGCTGGCACCGGTGCGCAAGGGCAGCGAAGAGCGTCTCGCCGAATTCCTGTCCTATGTCGAAGCGATCCCGATGGACGTGCTCCGCACCGTGAACTTCGATTGGGAAACGACCGGTCAGTACATGGATCGTCTCGACAAATGCCTCGGCATCAATGTCGGCAATTTGATCGGCCACACCGCGGTGCGCCACTACGTGATGGGGGACGAGTGCCAGAAGCCGGGCGCCTCAGACAATCAGATCAAGGCGATGCAGGATGTCGTCCGCGACGGCATGAAGGCGGGCGCGCTCGGTCTCTCGGTGTCGCGGGAACAGGGCCACTATGATCCGCAGGGCGTCCACATCCCGGCCTTGTGGGCCGATGAAAAGGAGATATTCGCGCTCGGCGACGTGTTGCGCGAGATGAGCACCGGCACGATCCAGGCCGGCGGCGGCCAGTATGTCGAGCTGAAGGACGGCATGATCCGGCGTCTCGCCGAGGCGACCGGGCGCACCGTCGTCTACAACAGCTTGTCGCAGACGATGCGCAAGCCCGACGAGTGGAAAGTGCACATGAAGCGGGTCGAGGAGACCGCGGCACTCGGCATCCGCGCCTACCCGATGTGCAGCCCGAACCGGGTCACGCAGGACTTCACGATGAAGAACTGCCAGGTGTTCCGCGGTCTGCCGACCTGGCACCCGATCCTGCTTTCAACGGACGAAGAGAAGATGAAGGCCTATGCCGACCCCGAGATCCGCGCCAAGCTGCACGAGGAGGCGGTCGTCAACAAGCCCGAGACCGCGGTCGGCTTCTCGAAGACCTGGTGGAACTACATGTGGGTCAACGAGCCGGTGCTCGAAAAGAACAGGTGGATGCAGTTCAAGTCGATCGGTCAGATCGCGGAGAAGCAGGGCACGCGGGTCATCGACGCCTTCCTCGACCTCGTCGTCGAGGAGAAGCTCGAAACCCGCTTCCTGCAGGCCGAGAACAATGTCGATGACGAGGCGCTGACCAAGATCCTGACCCATCCCAATGCGGTGATCGGGCTCGGCGACGGCGGCGCGCATGTGCAGTTCCACGGTGGCTACGGCTACCTGACCAAGCTGCTCGGCGAATGGGTGCGCGAGAAGCAGGTCATGAGCTTAGAGCAGGCGGTGCGCCGGCTGACTTTCGACTCGGCCTCGACCTTTGGCATTTACGACCGCGGGCTGCTGCACCCCGGCATGGCCGCCGATATCGTGATCTTCGACCCGGCCACGGTGAAGTGCGGCCACGAAGTCGTCGTCCGTGACTTCCCGAAGGGTGCCTGGCGCATCAAGGAGCCGGCCGAAGGCATCTTCGCCACCGTAGTCAACGGCCAGGTGCTGTACGAGGAAGGCAAGCACACCGGAGCGCTCCCCGGCCGCGTGCTGCGCAACACCTACTGGCACGCCAACCACGCATAGGACGAGGAGGGGTGGGGGATGATCCCCCACCCGACCCGCGAAGAACGGTTAGGACAGGAGGTAGAAATGGCGGAAATCCTGGGACTGGGCTGCACGCATCGGCCGGTCATGCTGCGCCGGAACGAGGACTGGACCGGCATGATGCGGACCTCGCTCGACGACCCCGACATGCCGGCCGAGATGAAAGACCCGGCGCATTGGCCGGTGCAGCTGCGCGAGGAGCTCGGCAACGACTGGGGCGCGGGGGCGGCGGGCCGGGCACGCGAGGTCTACCGCCGGCATTTTGCCGAGACGCGGGCAGCCCTCGACGAGTTCAAGCCCGAAATCATCATCATGTTTGGCGACGATCAGTACGAAAACTTCAAGGAGGACGTCGTCCCGGCTTTCGCCGTACTCGCCTATGACGGTCACGAGATCGAGCCGTGGAAGAACCGGGCTTGGAACCCCTGGGACGAGCCGAACGACAAGCGTTTCGCCTTCAAGGGCCACCGTGCGGCCGGCAAATACCTGGCATCCGGGCTGCTCGAGCACGGCATCGACGCCGCCTATGCCTACAAGCCGCTGCATCACCCGCTCGGCCATGCCTTCGCCTATACGCTGCTATTGCTCGACGACGAACGGCGCGGCTTCGGCTACCCGGTCGTGCCGTTCTCGGTGAATTGCTATGGCCGACGCGTCAACGCCGCGCGCGGGCTGCGCCTGCCGCTCAAGATGCGCGACAGGATCCGCGAGCTCGACCCGCCGTCGCCAAGCCCGGCCCGCTGCATGGCGGTCGGTGCCGCCACCGCGAAGGTCATGGCGAAGAGCCCGTGGCGCACCGCGATCATGGCCTCGTCGAGCTGGTCGCACTCGTTCTTGACCGAAAAGAACTATCAGCTATGGCCCGATGTCGCGGCCGACCGGCGCCTCTACGACGCGCTGGAAAAGGGCGACTACGCGACCTGGCATCGCTACACGACCGACCAGATCGAGGACAGCGGCCAGCACGAGGTGCTGAACTGGTTCTGTCTGCTGGGCGCGATGGAGGAGCTCGGCCGCAAACCCGACCGTTCGACCTTTATCGAGACCTGGGCCTTTGTCTCCCCGGTGGTCTTCGCCCACTATTTGCCTTAGGCGGCAGGCGCTTCCTCGAGCAGGCGGCCAAACCCGGGGATGCGGTCGCCGGTTTTGAGCATCTGAAGCATCGCCCAGAACGAAGCCTGGTTGGTCGTCACGACGGGTTTTCCGTATTCGCGCTCCCATTGGGCGATCGAATTCATCGTTGGGAAGTTGCCGCCGGGCACCACAAAGACCTCGATCTCGGGCCGGTCGATCCGCGCGAAGGCGTTGCGCGCATTCTCCGGGCCGAGCTGGCCGATCGCATAGGAATCGGTGGCGCCAAAGCCTTCGAGTGCCACAGCCTCGAGCCCGTGCTTCGAGGCGAAATAACGCCCGGCGCGCTGGTTGATCTCGTCCGAATAGGGCGAGACGATCGCGATGCGCTGTGCGCCGAGCGCGCGCACCGCACGGCCGACCGCCTGCGCCGAGGTGATCGCCGGAACTCCGGCGCCGGCACTCATCCGCCGGGTCGTGACCTCATCGTAATCGTCTGCAAACAGGCTCGCCGAGGTCTGTGCCAGGATCACCAGCTCGACCCTGGCGGTGCCGAGCAGGCGCGACTGGTAGTCGACATCCTCGTCGCGGCTCGGCTGGAAGGTACGACCGGGGGCGCTGGTCATCAGCCGCCCGACATGCGCCTGGTAGATCGCCGGCAACAGCCGGCACTCGATCTCGACCGTCGTGTTCGTCGAAGGGATCAAAACGCCGAAATGCCGGATCATGCTGGGCCTCTCCGCTAATGCGATGAGCCATCCTAGCTGACCATGGCCGTGCCAAATACAGCGAAAATCGCGATTTTCGCCCCGAAGCGCCCGATTCCTCGTCCAAAATAACGCCGCAGATCAGCGGGTTAAATGCGAAATTCGCTACTCGGGCCGAACAATGGAATTTTTGCGCCGAACAACGAATTTTTCTCGCCCTAGCAATGGAATAACAATGGAAAACGATGTGAGTAGCCCGACGCGCCGCGCCGTATTGATGTCAGCGCTTGCCTCGGCAGCGATCCGACCGGGAGAGGCGCTGGCGGCGGACGAGCCGCCGGCAGCGGCGCCGAGCGCGCTGCAGCTGATATCGCGCACGATCGAGGTTAACGGCAAACCGGCCTCGGTTTATGGCATCCGCCAGCCTAATGGCACCGCCGGCATTACAACCCACGTCGGCGACCGGTTTCGCGTGCGTGTCGAGAACCAGATCGGCAAGCCTAGCCTTGTCCACTGGCACGGCCTCGCCCCGCCCTGGCAGCAGGACGGAGTGCCAGGCATTTCGGGACCGCCGATCCCGGCCAGCGGCACCGCGGATTACGACTTTCCGCTGGCCTATGGCGGCACCTTCTGGATGCACTCGCATGAGGGCCTTCAGGAGCAGCAATTGCTGCTGGCGCCACTCATCATTCGTGACCAGCGCGACCGGCCGGACCAGCAGGAAATCGTGCTGGTGCTCAACGATTTCACCTTTACGCCTCCCGAGGAGATTTTTGCCGACCTCAAAAAAGGCAGCAGCATGCCGGAAATGGCCAGAGGCGGCATGAAGGGCATGGCGGGGATCGCGCGGAGCGGGGTCTCGGAGGGGCCGGACCTCAACGACGTGACCTATGATGCCTTTCTCGCCAACGACCGCACCTTGACCGACCCCGAAGTGATCAAGGTCGAGCCGGGCGGGCGGGTGCTGCTACGGCTCATCAACGGCTCGGCGATGTCGGCCTACCATTTCGATCTCGGCCGCCTCGATGGCCGGCTGATCGCGGTCGACGGAACCTTCGTGGTCCCGTTGACCGGCCGGCGATTTCCGATCAACGCCGCCCAGCGGCTCGATATCGTTTTAATGATCCCGCGCCAGGCAGCGGCCTATCCGCTGCTCGCGACGGTCGAAGGCGAACGCAACCGCACCGGGATCATGCTCGCCGCCGGCAACCCGCGCATCGCCCGCATTCGGGCTCAGGCGGCAAATGCGGCGGCGCCGATCACGATGGAACTGGAGAGGCGATTGCGCGCGGCCGAGCCGCTCGAGCCGCGCAAGCCCGACCGCGTCCACAACATCGACCTGACCGGCGACATGTCGAAATACATCTGGTCGATCAACGGTGTCGCCTGGAACCCGGAGGTGCCACCGCTGTCGGTCGCCAAAGGGGAAAGGGTGGCGCTGGTCATGACTAACATGACCGGCATGCCGCATCCGATGCATCTGCACGGGCACCGGTTCCAGGTCATCAAGATCGACAGAGTGCGCCTGGCGGGCGCAGTGCGCGACACCGTCCGCGTGCCGCCGGGACAGCGCGTGATTGTCATCTTCGACGCTGACAATCCCGGAACCTGGGCTTATCACTGCCACATGCTGTACCACCAGGCGGCGGGCATGTTCACGACCACCCGCTACGTCTGAAGCGGCAGCACCGAAGGCGGCTGGCGCGCTCGGTTTGCAGCGCAGGAGACTTGATGAGCGACGAACTCGACGACTGGCTCGATGCCAATGCTGCGCTGCTCGGCATCACCGTGGCAGCCGAATGGCGCGACACCGTGCGATTGCACCTTGGCATCACGCGCGGGATGGCGCAGCGCGTATTGGAGTTTCCGCTGCCGGATGAAGCCGATCCTGCGCCGGTGTTCCACGCATGACTGATTTCGCCTGGGTGTCGGCCGGGAAGATCGCCGGTGCTGTCAACCGTGGCGAGGCCAGCGCGATCGAGGTGATCGATAAAGCCTTGCAGCGCATTGACCGCCGCAATCCGGTGTTGAACGCGTTCACCGCCGTCACGGCCGACCGCGCCCGTGCGCGTGCCGCAAAGAAGCCCGTCGGGCCACTCGCCGGGGTGCCGTTCGCGGTAAAGAATCTGATCGATATCATCGGACTGCCGACATTGGCGGGTTCGAAGATCAACCGCGAGCGTCCGCCTGCGAACGCGGACGCGACACTGGTTGCCCGACTTGAAGCCGCCGGCGCTGTTATGGTCGGCGCGCTTAACATGGGCGAATTCGCCTACGACTTCACTGGCGAGAACAGCCACTACGGCCCGTCGCGCAACCCGCACGACACGGCACGCATGACGGGCGGCTCGTCGGGCGGATCCGCCGGCGCAGTTGCCGGCGGCCTGGTGCCGATCGCACTCGGCTCGGACACCAACGGCTCGATCCGTGTCCCATCGTCGTTCTGCGGCATTTTTGGCCTGAAACCCACCTTCGGGCGCCTATCACGATCCGGCAGCTTCCCATTCGTCGCGAGCCTCGATCATCTCGGCGCCTTCGCCCGCAACACGATCGACTTGGCACTGGCCTACGATGCAATGACGGGGCCCGATCCACTGGATCCGGCCTGTACCGATCGTGTCGACCCACCGATCGCTCCGACGTTGCATACGGGTATCGACGGCCTGCGCATCGCCGCCGCCGGCGGTTACTTCAGAACCGGAGCCGGGCCGGAAGCGTTGACTGCGCTGGACAATGTCGCCCGAGCGCTCGGCGTCACTCGACAGATCGAGATTCCCGAAGCCGCGCGTGCACGCGAAGCGGCCTACATCATCACGACATCCGAAGCCGGCGCCCTGCATCTGCAGCGTCTGCGCACGCGACCTCGAGACTTCGATCCCGACGTGCGTGACCGGCTGATCGCCGGAGCCATGGTGCCGGCCCCATGGGTGGTGCAAGCGCAGAAGTTCCGCCGCTGGTACCGCGATAGCGTGCTGCACCTGTTCGAAGAGGTGGATGCGATCCTCGCACCCGCGACACCCTGTGTCGCACCGCCAATCGGGCAGAAGACATTCGTGATCGACGGGCAGCAAATGCTGCTGCGGCCGAACATCGGCATCTTTACCCAGCCGATCTCGTTCATAGGTCTGCCGGTCGTCGCGGCGCCGGTTCAGCCGGCCAGCGGCATGCCGACCGCCGTGCAGATCATCACCGCTCCCTGGCGCGAAGACGTGGCACTGCGTATCGCGCATGATCTGGAGGCGCGTGGCGTCGTGCGCGCACTGCAACCGCCCGAGTAGCAACTTCCAGTCCGCTCCGACCATCAGAAGACAACATACCAAGCCGGACGAAGGGCGACTGTGAGATAGGTTGCGGCAAGCCCCGGCGGGATTGGTCGTCCCTTGTTGGTGCGCTCAGCGACTGGTGGCGGCGATGCGGCGGCAATGATCGAGCGCCGCGCCGATAAGATTGTCGCTCGCTTCCGGTGTGCGGAACGCGGAATGGGCGGACAGGGTGACGTTTTCCAGCGTGGTCAAGACGTGGCCTGCCGGCAGGGGCTCGGTGGCGAAGACATCGAGGCCGGCATGGCGGATATGGCCCGAGCGCAGCGCCTCGATCATTGCCTGCTCGTCGACCAGCGCGCCGCGCGCCGTGTTCACCAGGACGACGCCCGGCTTCATCGCGGCAATGCGCTCGCGCGACAGGAGGCCTCTAGTCTCGTCGGTCAGCAGCAGGTGCAGTGAGACCACATCGCTTTGGGCGAGTACCTGTTCGAGCGATACGAACTCGACGCCCGGATAGGCCCGCGGGCTGCGGTTCCAGGCAATCACCTTCATACCGGAGCCGAGGGCGATGCGGGCGACCTCGGCCGCAACGCCACCGAAACCGACGAGCCCCAGCGTCTTGCCGGTGAGCTGGACGCCTTCGATCCCCAGCCATTGGCCGGCGCGCATCCCGCGGTCCATTCGCGCGAAGCCTTTGACCGACGCCCACATCAACGCGATGGCGCATTCGGCCACTGCGATGTCGCCATAGCCCTTGATGATATGAACGGTGATGCCGCGCCCGGCGAGCTCTTCCGGGTTCATGTAGCTCCCCGCCCCTGTGCCCAGGAAAACGACGTGCTTGAGGCCTCGGCACTTAGCGGCGAGCAGCGTTGACAAAGGGGTGTGGTCGATTATGGCGATCTCGGCATCGCCAAGGACGTCAGGGAGTTCGTCCGGGGTCACATCGGGATCGCGATTTAGGGCGACCGGCAGGTCTCCCTCGCGGCGCAGCTTTTCGGTGATTGCGGCGAGGGCGTCGTTGGCGTCGACGAAAACAGCCCGCAATGCTCCCTCCCCTTACGGTCAATCTGGCAACCGGCGTTGACGCGTCAACCAATGCAATGCGATCGATCTTCGCACCATCCTGCTCCAAAGCTACTACCTTAGCGACGGCGCTGATAAGGTCATGAATAGCTGCGACCCACAGCCGCTCCTATCCGCCACGCCCTTCTTCTTCCGGCGGAGGCCCGTATGGTAATCGATCGGGCAACACTCGCACCCCCGTGCTGAATTTGTACGAATAGTGTCCACTGGTCGGGAACGTCATCTCGACAAAATAGGCGGTCCAGCCTTGCTTTGGTTCCGGCACCTTTCCGACATAGAGCCCGTCGCCCTGCTCGGTCAAATTCGAACTGGTGTAGGCCTCGCCAATCGTCGCCAGCCGAAAATCGCGCGCATCGGGGTTTCGCGCTTGCCAGAGCCTCACGCGGCTGGCCGGGGTCTGCGTCTTCACCCGAATCGAGCCGTCGTCTGCGAAATTCCAGCTGAAGCTCGGACGCGGGGTATTCGTTAAAACGGATTGATAGAAGGCCAGAGCACCCTCGGCCGCATCGACATACTCTCCTTTGAGCGAGTGGTCGGTGTTGGGAAGGTAGCGAAGGTAATTCTCTCCTCTGAGCTCCGGGAAATAAAATTGAGAGGAATCGGGCAAGAAATATTGGTCGCCAGCAGCATTGACAATGAGCTTGGGCATCGTCAGCCGGTCACGATACGAATAAGGGTCTTCGATGCGGATCAGCGCCTCGAACTGGGGTGTGTGGGCCCATCGCATGATCCCGGCCCGCTCGAATTCAGCTATCGCGGGGGCCCAGAAACCATAAGAGCGATAATGGTGATCGAATGACGGTTCGAGGTTCAGCAGGTCTATCACAACGGGAATGATGGCCACGACGCGATTGTCGACTGCGGCAACGGTCCATGCCGTCCAACCTCGCTTCGAGGCGCCGCCGACCACGAACTTGTCGACCGATAGGCCGCCACCCGTCGGGCTCGCGCAAAACGACGTGATTGTGTCCATCGCCCGCACCACGCTTTTTGTCATCGGCAGGCGAAGCGGCCACGTCTCATCGCCGGTGGTTAGAAATTTCTCCCAGGAAAACGCTGTGATCGCGTCTTCGGTCAATTTTTTGCCGTCGCCGTTGAACACCAGAGGCTCATTCGGAACCATGCGAACCTCGCTGATCACCGAATTGGTCGCCAGTGCGAGTTGGGTCAACAAAGGGTTGATCTTGGGTAGCGGTTTCTCGTTGGAACCCCCGCTGATAACAAGGAGGCCGGTATTCGTCGTCACCTGTTCTGGCCTGACGATGGTCAGCCAGTGCTTCCAGATCGGCCGGTCCACCTCGTCCGCCGTACGCCATTGTTGCGACGTCATTTCCAATACGTTGGCCGTATAAGCGTCGCCAACCTCGGTATTGACCGGCTCATACCGGTAACTGGGATCCGGAGCAGCGACATAGCGGTCGAGTGCAGTCTCTTCGCGGCCATCGGCGGAAGCAGCAGACGCACAGAACGCTGTCAATAGACTGCAGAAGACGGCGGCGAGTCCCTTGGGCATATACTTCCTTTCAGTCGGTCAAAGACGAGGAAAGGTCCTCCTGACATGAGCGCCTTTCCGCTGAAATCGTCAGATCTGATCTCTCACGATCCTACGCGAAGTGTTCCGGCAAAATCACCGCGGCGGTGCCGTCTCTTGTGGGTATTGCCGGGTCAAGGGCTTGGGTTTTTGAAAGGCGACAGCCGGTATTGCGCGGCCGCTTCTCCGCGGCGAAAGTCTGCATATTGCACGACCCCTCGCGAATCAACCGCCACCTGAAACGTCCGAATCCCGACCCCTTGCACGCCGAGAGCGACGTCATGCGGCGCATAGGACACAGGGGTAACGAACCCGAGGGGCCAGCCGAAATTGATTCTGAAGTACCTGCCATCAGAATAGACGTAACCGGCGATCAGCCCGTCGTGAGTGCCGACGAGTTGGTCCGGGGCTCCAAGCCGGCTCGCGACCTCTCTCCATGTGGTCTTCCCCGGAACGATAAAGGCGACCTCTTGAGCGTCTAGCGGACGATTGATTGTGACCCTTACCCAACCGATCGGCCCGCAGCCGGCCACACTTAGTCCTATCGCGACGATCGCATCTGCCGCCCGCAGCGATCGCGATCCTCGCATCGCCTCACTCGCCGAAGGGCCAGAACTGAAACTCGAGCTTGTCTGTCCGCGGGCCAAACAGCACCTGATCGACGATCCCGTGTCGATCGAAGAAGACGTACAGTTCGTCCGCGGCGATATTGACGCGCGAGAACACCAGAAACGTGCCATGCTTCAAGGTATAGTGATAGTAGTGGAACACGTCGCGGTCACCGAGCTGGATGACGTTATCCGGTGCTCCAAGCAGGCGGACGACGTCGGCCTGTGTCGCGCTGCCTTTCTTGATCGCCGAGATGTCCTTCTCGTCGAAAGCCATGCCCAGATCGCCACGCGAGACCGCGCACCCGCTTGCTTCCACCAAAGCGAGCGTCACCGACAGAAGATAAGGCGAAAAATGCCGCGCGAGTGAGCGAGGCGCTACTACCGTCTTCCTGACATGATCCCCCATCTCCAGCTCCATCGTCTCGGCGTATTCCCAGTTCGCAACGAGAGACTGCGATGATGCGGCGATGGCTCAAGGCGCGAACTGGACACACCCGCATTCGCCGGCTCCGCCGCAATCGGCAGCGCGGCGAGACCAATGTATAACCAGCCACCTGCGCGGTGGACGACGCGCATCGCTAATCGACAGGCGCAGGTACTTGCTGGGCCACCCCGATCGGGGCCTTCCTCAGCGAAAAGAGATCGATCAGGACCGGCATCACGAGCAGGATCAGCACCGGCGCGAGCAGGATTCCGCCGACGATGACGAGTGCAAGTGGCTTTTGCACCTGCGAGCCGATGCCGGTTGATACGGCGGCCGGCAGCAGCCCTACGCAGGCGGCGATGCAGGTCATCATCACGGGGCGCAACCGTATCTGACACGCGCGGATAACCGCCGCCGAGCGTTCAAGGCCTGCATCGATCAATGTATTGAAATAAGAGAGGATGATGATCCCCTCCATGACCGAGATGCCGAACAGGCCGACAAAGCCGATTGCCGCAGAAACGCTAAATGGCGTGCCCGTCAGCACTAAAGCAAAGATCCCGCCGATCAATGCCATAGGCATGACGCTGGCCGCCAGCAGCGTGTCGACAAGCGAGGCGAAGTTGACAAAGAGCAGCAGGAGGATGAGAGCTACACTGAGCGGCACTACGATCTTCAGACGTTGGAGCGCTTGCTGAAGATCGCCAAACTCCCCGACCCATTCCACCCGAGAGCCCGCAGGCAATGGCACCTGCTCGGCCACCTTGCGTTGTGCCTCGAGCACGGCCCCACCGAGGTCGCGCCCGCGCACACTGAACTTTATCGGAATATATCGCTCCTGGTTTTCGCGATAAATGAAAGAGGGTCCGGAGACCAGGCTTACCTTGGCGACATCGGTGAGCGGGATGGGCACGACACCGCTGCCGCTCGGGTTTGCCGCCCCGATCGTGATATGCCGGATCGCATCGAGGTTCTGGCGGTATTGCGATGCCAGGCGCACGACGATGGGGAAATTACGGTCGCTGCCATATTCGTAAACATTGCCGGCGGCCTGGCCGCCGATCGCGGCCTGGATCGTCGAGTTGATGTCTCCCGGTGCCAAGCCATAGCGAGCGGCGCGCTCGCGGTCGATCTCGATGTTGACGGTTGGCTGGCCAAGTGAGTCGAAAACGGAAAGGTCGGTGATGCCCGGGACCGTCTTCATCACCTGCTTGATCTTGTAGGCGGTCTTCTGGATCGCCTCCAGGTCGTTGCCGAACAATTTGACCGAGTTCTCGCCTTTGACTCCCGAGGCCGCCTCCTCGACGTTGTCTTCGATATATTGCGAGAAGTTGAAATCAACCCCCGGAAACTCAGCCGCCAGAACGTCATTGACCTGCTGTGTCAGCTTCTCCTTATCGACACCCTTGGGCCAGGTGTCGAACGGCTTCAGCGCTACGTTGAATTCCAGATTGAAGAAGCCTGTCGTGTCCGTGCCGTCGTCCGGTCGGCCGAGCTGCGAGATGACTGTGACCACCTCGGGAAAGCTCTTGATAATCTTCCTCATATGATTGGCGTAGGGGGTGGCTTCCTCCAGCGAGATCGAAGGCGGCAGAGTGGCGCGGATCCACAAATTGCCCTCCTCCAAGTGAGGCAGGAACTCGAGTCCGAGCGCGCGCACGCCGAGTACCGCCAACGCCGCGACGACCGCAGCGCCGGCTAGCGTCAAAAAGCGGTTGGCGACGGCAAATGCGAGGACAGGCTCGTAGACACGACGCAAACCGCGGACGATCAGTGTCTCGGCCTCGCTTACCCGTTCCGGTAGCAGCAGCGCGCTCAAGGCCGGCGAGATCGTGAAACTGGCAATTAGGCCACCGGCAATGGCATAGGCATAAGTCTTGGCCATCGGGCTGAAGATGTGTCCTTCGACACCGCTCAACGTAAATAGCGGGACGAAGCCGGCAATTATGATGCCGGCGGCGAAAAAGATCGCCTGGTTAACTTCGCTCGCCGATCGCAATATCGTGCGCAGCTTGCCGGTCAGGCCGAACCGCCGGGCGATGCCGGTTGGCGCATATTCATGATGCTGTTTGCCTTCGCTCAAATGGCGGAAGATGTTCTCGACCATGATCACCGTCGCGTCGACGATCAGCCCGAAATCGATCGCGCCGACCGACAGCAAATTTGCCGATTCGCCGCGCAGCACCAGCATTGTGATCGCGAAGGACAGCGCGAACGGGATCGTCGCTGCGACGACGACCGCGCTACGCAGGTTGCCGAGAAACGTCCACTGCACGAAGAAGATCAGTACAATGCCGAAGAGCATGTTGTGCAGTACGGTATGCGTGGTGATGTTTATCAGCTCGCGACGGTCGTAGATCTTCTCGAGCCGCACTCCTGGCGGGAGAATGCCGGTCGTGTTGATCTTCTGGACTTCGGCTTCGACGCGACCGATGGTAGGCAAACTCTGCTCGCCGCGGCGCATCAACACAATCCCTTGGACTATGTCCTCGTCGTCGTCCTGTCCGACGATGCCAAGACGCGGCTGATGGCCAACTGTCACCTCGGCGACGTCTTTGACGTAAACCGGGGAGCCGTTGTTCGACGTCAGCATCGTGTTGCGGAGATCATCTATCGTGTGGATCAGCCCGACACCGCGCACCACCGCGGCTTGCGGCCCGAAATTGACGGTTTGGCCGCCCACATTGATGTTGCTGTTGTTAAGGGCTTGCAGCATCTGGGGCAGGGTTAGACCGTAGGAGAGGAGCTTGTCGAGGTCTACGGTCACCGAGTAATTCTTGGTCTTGCCAGCCCAGCCGCTGACGTCGACGACCCCCGGCACTGCCTTGAATCGGCGCTCCAGGATCCAGTCCTGGATCGTCTTGAGATCGGTGACCGAGTACCCGGGGGGGCCGACAATGCGGTAGCGGTAGATCTCGCCGATGGGGCTTTCGGGTGAGATTTGTGGTGTCACGCCATTGGGCAGCGGCGGCACCTGGGTAAGCTGGTTGATTATCTTCTGCTCGGCCTCTTCATAAGTGTAGTCGTAGGTGAATTGGACGCGCACATCGGAGAGCCCGAACAGCGAAATCGTGCGAACCGAGGTGACATGCCGGATCCCAGCCATCTGGATCTCGATCGGGATCGTAATGTAACGCTCGATCTCTTCGGCCGACTGGCCCGGGTTTTGTGTGATGACCTCGACCAGCGGCGGCACAGGGTCCGGATAGGCCTCGATGTTGAGCTTGATGAAGCTGATGAAACCGGCGACAAACACGAATACCATCAGCGCAACCATCAGGACGCGTTGCTTCAGGGCAAAGGCAACGACCGCATTCACAATTCTTCCCCCGGCCCGGTGATTCAGTCCGCCCTAGCGCGATCAATAAACACGGTCCCGCTGGTTACCACGCTCTCCCCCACCTTAAGGCCGGAAAGGACCTCGACCATGCCGTCAGTGATCCGACCGGTGCGTATCTCGCGTAGCCGCAGGGTGTCGCCGTCCCCGGCAACCCAGACTCGCGCCTGCCGGCCTTCATAGATGATTGCCCTCTGGGGAACTGCCGGAGCGGTCTCAACTTCGCCGGTGATGATGCTGAAATTGGCGAACATTCCCGGCTTAAGCGCTCCCTGGGGATTTTCGACATCGGCGCGCACCGACAAGCGGTGCGTGTTGGGATCGATCGACGGCGCGACCCAAGAGATCTTCCCGTTGAAGACGCGCTCGGGGTAGGCCAGCACATGGACCTCGAGCGGCAGGCCGGAACGCATCAACGGGGCATCCGCCTCCCGCACATTGGCGATCAGATACACGGTCGACAGATCACTGATTGTGAAAACCGGGTTCGTGGCGCCGTTTGCCTCGCTGTTGATGTACTGGCCAACCCCGATCTGGCGCTGGGTGATCGTGCCGGCAATCGGCGCCCTCACGGTCGCCACCGCGTCCATCTTCTGGGTCGGTTGGGCTTCGAGCGAAGCGATCTCATCGTCGGTTTTGCCAAGGATGCGCAGCCGGCTGCGCACTGCATGCAACGCGATCTCGTCGGCCCGGACGGTATTTTGCGCAGTGATCAAATCGGTCTGCGCTTGCTGCCAATCCTTGAGCGCGCCGCCTTGCGCCAAGTAGAGCTCGTGGGCACGCTTCTCGGTAGTTTGCGCCATGTTCAGCTGAGAGCGCGCGGTGGTCAAATTGGCCAGCGCGGTGATCAGGTCGTTCTGCGCCTGCGCAAACTCGCTCGCGTGGATCACAAACAGCGGGTCGCCGGGCTTCACGACGTCGCCGAGCATGGCAATCACTTTGATGACCCGCCCGGAATAATGCGAGAACACCGGCGTCGTCAGATCGTCGTCAATTGCAATATTGCCTTCGGTTGCGTGCTCGCGACGAAAGGCACTGGTACCCACGGGCGCAAGCTCGAGACCCCGCCATTCCTGTCGCGTCGGCCGGAAACTTCCCGGCGGGTCTGCGGATTTGGCCGGCCGCGCCTTTTCCGGCTGGCTTGCGCGAGGCTGCCAGATCAACGGACTTACGGCGACCCCGATAACCCCGGTCAGTATCAGAGCGACGAATTTCGCGCGCAGCGGGATCCGTCTGCTTCTCTTGATTGGGAAAAGCATCGCCTGGCCAATCTAATGGGGCGAGCCTTTCAACGATCTGTACGCCAAATTACCATTTGGCAATGCAGCGCGCGGCGACGTGTGCGCGTTCGACGTCCTTGAAGACGTGCCGAGTTTTTAATGACGCAGCCCGGCCGAGCAAAGGAGTCGTCGCCTGGGTTTAGGCTCCGTGGTTAGGGGGGCCACTGGCTGCACCCGCGACTGCTCGCCTGCGGTCATATCCAGCGGGCGACGTCGGAGTTGGGTCAAAGGCGCCGATTGGCGTTGTGCGCGACGTGACCACGTCACCTTCGAGCCCGTTCGAACCGGCGCTTCGGCGAATCGGCGAGGCATGCCAGGGGAGAACGTTGGCGGTCGGGGCCGAACATGGACCGAGCCCTTCTTGCTCTGATGACGCGATGGTATAGCGCATGCGGCTTGACAACCGCCGCGCTTGTTCCCTTTATGTTCGGGAGACCGAAAACACCAGAATAACAAACTTCGCCTGTTTAATTCGAAAAGTGTGCGAGGTGAACTGCCGGGATGGAAGCGACAGCCGCTATCCTCCATGCGGACCTGGACGCCTTCTACGCCTCGGTCGAGCAGCTTCTCGACCCGTCATTGCGTGGCAGGCCGATCGCCGTTGGCGGCGGGGTCGTGCTTGCCGCTTCGTACGAAGCCAAGGCCTTCGGGGTGCGCAGCGGGATGCCGGGACGGCGGGCGCGCGAGCTCTGCCCGCAACTCACGTTTGTCAGTGGCCATTTCAAGGACTACCAACGGCTGGGCGACGCCGCGATCAGGGTGTTGGGTGATTTCACGCCGCTCGTCGAGCGGATTTCCATCGACGAAGCTTTTGCCGACGTCGCGGGCTCCATCCATCTGTTTGGCCCGGCGGCCGAAATTGCGAAAGCCATTCGACGGCGCGTGCGGGCGGAGCTGGGTCTCCCGATCTCGGTCGGCGTGGCGCGCACCAAGCACCTCGCGAAGATCGCCTCGCAAGTGGCCAAGCCCGACGGGCTGGTGGTCGTCGACCCCGAGACCGAGCTCGATTTCCTTCACGACCTGCCTGTCGAGCTGATGTGGGGAGTGGGCCCCGTCACCAAAGCGCGGTTGGCCGAGACCGGCGTGCTGACCATTGGGCAGCTGGCGAGGCTCCCGCGAGGGTCGCTGGAGCCGCTGCTCGGCGATGCGCTAGGGCAGAAATTGGCGGCGCTGGCGTGGAACCGTGACCCGCGGGAAATCAAGACGCATCGTCGCGCCCGATCGGCCGGGGCGCAGTCGGCGCTCGGCAAGAAGCCCGCTGCAGGGAGCGTTTTTCGCCCCACCTTGCGCCATCTTGCGGACCGGGTTGGAAGCCGGCTCCGGGCCAAATCCCGGCTCGGCCGCACCGTGTCGGTGCGTGTGCGGTTCGCTGATCTTCGCTCGGTCACCCGCTCGGTCACGCTGCCCGCGCCGATCTCGGCGACGGCAACCCTGGCTGAGATCGCCGAGGAGATGGTGCGTCGTGTCCTGGCAGATCACCCTGACGAGCAGACTATCTCGCTACTGGCGATCTCGGTATCGAATCTGGAGCGGCACTCGATATTGCAGCTGGAACTGCCGCTAGGGCTCGCAGACGAGGAGCGACGCCCCGGCGCTAAAAAAGGCATCGCGCGTTGGGTGGTCGATCGCGCTGTCGACCGGGTCCGCGACCGCTTCGGATGGGAGGCGATCGGCTACGCGTCGGTCGCATTGGGAGCCTCCCGCTCGGTTCCCGACGCGTTCCGCGAGCTCGCCGAAAAGGATCTATGACCATCCCCGTGAGCGGAGGGCGAGATGGCGACAATGCGAGCCATTCAGCTGGCACGGCCCAATGGGTCAGCGCCGTCCAGCGCGCGGGCTCGCGCCGCGTGGCGTCTTCGCGTCGCGCTGACGACCGGCAATTGATCTCGATCCGGCCGATTACACTCTGATCGATGCGGCAAGAATCTGCGTAGTCGGCCGCGGCCATCGATCGATCCTGGCAGTTGTCGTACTTTGCAGCGGATAGTCGCCGGGGTAAAACTGCCCGACACCCCATGGAGGACACGCCATGATGATCGACATGCACGCCCACTGGAGACCCGCCGAAATAGCCGACGCCCTGCGTGCCCGAACCAGAGAACCGCGCATCCTGCGCAACCAGGACGGGGTCGAGGTGCTGAAGTCCGGACGAGTGGGCGAAGAGCCACTCGCCACGGCCTTCGATGACGTCGATTTCCACCTTGCGCGGATGGACCGCCAGGGGGTGGAGACGAGCGTGCTGTCCCTTCTTGGCTCGTTCTGCTGGATTGAGTCCCAGCCGTCGGAAGAGTCCGGCCCGCTCTGCCGAGCCGTCAATGACGGGCTTTCCGCGATCTGCCAGAAGCATCCCGGCCGCTTCGCCGCCTATGCCGCCCTGCCGCTTAGGGACATTTCCGCCGCCGCCGCCGAATTCGAGTGGGCGCTCGGGCTGCCCGGCATGATCGGCGCCCAGGTGCCGGGCAATTATTTCCTGACGCGCAAAGACACCGAGGCGATGCGTCCGCTGCTGGACGTCGCAAACCGCCACCACGCGGCGCTCTTTATCCATAACGGTCCGCGCCCGGGCGACGCTTACCCAAAGGTCTCCGGCGACACGGACAACGCGCGCCGCCGCAACGGCACGCTTGACATGCAGGCGAGCCTCTCCTCGGTGATGGTGACATTGTGTCTGACCGACTGCCTCGCGGCCTACCCCAACGCGGTGATCCAGGTCCACAATTTGGGCGGTAACATTCCCTTCGAGGTCGAGCGTATGGACCACCGCTGCCTGCTCGACACGCCGGAGGAGGAGCTGCCGTCGTCGCGCTTCCGCAGGGCGCAGGTCTATGTGGACTGCAACTCGTTTGGTCCGCGTTCGATCGAGGCGGCCATGAGACTCTACGGTGCCGAGCGCATCGTGTGCGGCACCGACGGCACCGAGTTCGGCTGCGACTGGACCAGGAAGGCGGTCGCGGAAGCAGAGATCGGCGAGGAAGCTCGCGAGCAGATTCTGCATCGCAATGCCGCTGCGATGCTCGCCCGCGTCAGGAGTGCGCGGCGCGAGAGAGCCGCCGCCTGATCCTCGGGCGCTCCGAGGGTTTGATGGCACGGGCCCGAGCAGCCGACGACTTCAGGGTGATCCGTGCCCGTATGGAGGAGTTGCGGCGAGAGACGCTACCCCGGCAACCCTCCCCGACAACCAGCACCAAGATCGCGGTTCGTCATGGCCCGTGCGCGTGCGGCATGGCTCTGTTTCCCGACGAGTGCGACGGATCGTGCAAGTTGTTGTGAGGGATCGTCGCCAGATCGGTCACGGCTCTCGCATTTAGAACGCATTGATTGTGTCGGTGCGCGCGGCAACATCGAGCCGCAGGTATTTGCACGCGGGAGGCGCAAATGATTAAGACGATCGTGATCGGCGCCGGTGTAATTGGCGCCTCGGTCGCGTATCGGCTGGCGCAGGCGGGTGCCGCCGTTACGGTGCTGGAAGCGACGCGCATCGGCGGCGGCACCTCCGGCATCAGCTTCGCCTGGACCAACGCGAACAAAAAGCCGCCGAAGCCCTATCACGATTTGAATGTCGCCGGCATGCGTGCGCATGCCGCGCTGGCTGAGGAGTTTGGCGCCACGCCATGGTGGCACGGTGGCGGCAGTTTGGAATGGGAAGCCGAACCCGATCGTCAGGCACAGCGCGAAAACATCGAGCAACTGCAGGCTTGGGGCTACGCCACGGAGTGGGTCACGCGGCGCGAGGTACAGGAATTGGAGCCCGAGATCGATCCGGCGACGATCGGCGACGCGCCCGTGGCGTTCTTCCCGGAAGAGGGTTGGCTGGACCCGGTGGTCTACGCGCATGCGATGCTGTCGGCCGCGCGCCGCCGTCACGGCGCAAAGGTCATCTGCGGCGCCCGGGTCGTGGATCTGATCATGACCGGTGATCGAGTGACCGGCGTCCGCACCGCGGACGGCACGCAATACGAGGCCGACACGGTCGTGAACTGCGCGGGTAGATGGACCAACGAGGCAACCCGCGACACCGGTCTGCATTTGCCGCTCGCACCGACTGTGGGGTTCCTGGTGTTTACGCCCCCTGTCGCCGCCGGCTTAAACCGCGTGGTCCGCACCCCGGTCATCGACACGCGCCCCGATGGCGCGGGACGTCTGATGCTGATAGCGGACACCACGTTGAGATTCGGCGCGCCGCTCAGCCCGTCGATGCCGGAGGCGCGCGACTGGGTACGGCGCGCTCGGGAAATACTGCCCTCGATTGGCGAGGTCGAACCGGAGGCGGTGCGCATCGCGCTCCGGCCGATCCCGGCCGATCATTTCTCGGCCGTCGGCCCGATACCGCGGACTTCCGGCTACTATATCGCGATCACCCATAGCGGCGTGACGATGTCGCCGTTTCTCGGTGCGGCGGTGGCTGACGAGATCGTCGGAGGACGGCAAAGGGTTGAGCTCGCCGATTTCCGGCCGGCTCGTTCTTCAACTGACCTGGGACCCTGATCTGAGGAGGTTGCGATGCCGGAACCCGAACGGATCGACCGGTACCGGACGGCACTGATCGCTTACGACATTTGCCGCCGCGCGCTGGTTCCGTCAGATCCCGCACGAAGGACGGCGATGCGCCCGGTGCTCGATGCCTGGGTGCGCATGATCGCCACGGCGCGTGCGGCGGGGGTGCCGGTAATCTACACAACGCCGGTCAGCCGCGCCGATGGTACTGACGTCGTCATGCTACCGACCGACCTTTCGGCAGAGACCGGCGTGCCGCCGCTCACCAATGCAGTCGAGGGCACCGCAGAGGCGGGCTTCCCCGACGATATCGCACCGCAGCCGGAGGATTACGTGTTCCTCAAGCGCCGGCCGAGCGCCTTCTACGGGACGGGTGTCGCCGAGCTTCTCCACATGCTGCGGCGCGACACGATCATCATCGGCGGCGGCGCCACCAATCGCGGCGTCGAGACGAGCGTCCGCGAGGCCTTCAACCTCGACCTGGCCTCCCTCGTGGTGCGCGAATGCTGCTGGAGCAGCGACGCGGCCGCGCACGCGTACAGCCTCGACAAGGCGATGAAAATGTACGCGCGCATCCGCAGCCTCGACCAGGTGACGGCGATGCTGCGGGATTGAGAGCACCACTGATTTGTACAAAAATGCACGCGAAAGGGAGGGTCGCATGAAGATCGGAAAGAGGCTGCCAGTACTCGTGGCCGCCGCGGCGTTGTTGGCCGGGGCGGCGGTAGCAACCCGGGCGCAGTCACAGAGCGACCTCGCCGCGATCAAAGTCGGCGCAAAGGACATCGGCGGTGTCGTCTCCAGCCCGCAGGGCCGCGAGGCCGGTGTCTGGGTCATCGCCGAGACGGCCGAGCTGCCGACGCAATTCAGGCGCATCGTTGTGACGGACGATCAGGGCCGCTATCTGGTGCCGGACCTGCCGCAGGCCGATTACAATGTCTGGGTGCGCGGCTACGGTCTGATCGATTCACCTAAGATGCGCGCGAAGCCGGGCCAGCGGCTCGATCTCGCAGCCGCGTCCGCGCCGAGCGCCGCGGATGCAGCCCATTACTACCCGGCGATCTATTGGTATTCGCTGCTGACGATCCCGGACAAGAAGGAGTTTGGCGGCGAGAACGGCATCCCCGCCAACGTCACGCAACAGGACTGGCTGACGATCATCAAAAACCGAGCGTGTGTCGGCTGCCACCAGCTTGGCCAGGAATCGACGCGCTCGATCCCCGACGCCTTTTCGGATCAGAAGACCAGCACCGACTCCTGGATGCGGCGCGTCCAATCGGGCCAATCGGCGCCCTTCATGGTCAATCCGCTCGCCGGCCAACTGGGCGGCGCGCCGTTCAAATATTTTGCGGATTGGACCGACCGCATCGCCAATGGCGAACTGCCGCACGCGACGCCGCCGCGGCCGCAGGGGCTGGAGCGCAACCTCGTCGTCACCGAGTGGGATTGGGGGTGGCCCGACAAGTACCTGCACGATTTGATCTCGACCGACAAGCGCGACCCGACCGTCAACGCCGGCGGCAAGGAGTACGGGTCGCCGGAATATGCCGGCGACGATCTGCCGATCCTCGATCCGCAGACCAACACCGTCACCGACTTCCACGCGCCGGTACGCGACCCCGCGATGCCGCTGTCGCTCGGCACCGGGCACGCCGCGACCGAAAAGCCGGAGATGCCGTCGGCCTATTGGGGTGACCGGCAGATCTGGGACACGCGCGTCAACAACCACAACATGATGCTCGACCGGAAGGGCCGGGTGTGGCTAACCGCCGCGGTGCGCGGTCGCGATAATCCCGCCTTCTGCAAGGAGGGCTCCGACCATCCCTCAGCCAAGTTGTTTCCGCTGAAGGAAAGCAGCCGCCAGCTGGCGATGCTCGACCCCAAGACAATGAAGTACACCTTCATCGACACCTGCTTCGGCACCCACCACCTGCAATTCGGCTTCGACAAGGACGACACGTTGTGGACGAGCGGCGGCGGTCCGGTCGTCGGCTGGCTTGACACCAAGGTGTTCGACGAGACCGGGGACGCCGCGAAGGCGCAAGGCTGGACCCCGCTGGTGCTCGACACCAACGGCAATGGCAAGCGCGACGCCTATGTCGAGCCCAACCAGGCGGTCGATCCGCAGAAGGACAAGCGGCTTGAAGGCGGCGTCTACGCGATCATGCCGAGCCCGGTCGATGGCTCGGTGTGGGGCACGACATTCAGCATGAAAGGGACGATCGTGCGGCTCGATCCCGGCCCGAACCCGCCCGCGACCGCACTCGCCGAGGTCTACAACGTTCCGCTACCGGGCTTTGCGCCACGTGGCGGCGATATCGACAGCAAGGGTGTGGTGTGGGTGTCGCTCGGCAGCGGGCATCTCGGCAGCTTTGACCGGCGCAAATGCAAGGCTCCGCTGAACGGACCCAACGCGACCGGCGACCAGTGCCCCGAGGGCTGGACCCTGTACCAGTATCCGGGGCCCGGTTTCGCCGGCATCGGCGACAACAGCGCCGAGGCCAGTTACTACACCTGGGTCGACCAGCACAATACGCTGGGATTGGGCAACGACGTGCCGATCTCGACCGGCAACGAGAACGACGCGCTGCTGGCGCTGGTCGACGGGAAATGGGTGGTATTGCGCGTTCCCTACCCGCTGAGTTTTTACGCCAAGGGCATGGACGGCCGCATCGACGACGCCGATGGCGGATGGAAAGGCCGCGGGGTGTGGACGACGAGCGGCGACCGCGCGCCGTGGCTCAAGGAAGGCGGCAAGGGCACGGTGCCGATCGCCTTCCATTTCCAGTTCCGCCCCGACCCGCTCGCCGATTGACAGCGCCAACCGCCCGACCGACCGGAAACAGCCGAAAGCGCCTACCACGCGCCTATCTCGTTGCCTTGGCGGACCTCGCCCTGGTTCTCGGCGCGCGGCTCGCCCGTGCCGCCGAACCGTCAGGCCGCTATGACGGGGTGCTCGGCAATGCCAAATACCTGATCAGCGTACCGCCCGATTGGAACGGCGGTCTCGTCATATTCACGCACGGTTATCAAGGCGAAGGGTCCGGCACCGGCACCGCGCGCAGCGAGCCGCTCGACACGCACCTGACCCAACGCGGTTACGCCTGGGCCTCGTCGGGCTATCGCGCCTGGGGATACGCCCCGATTGGTTCCTGCTGGACCTGCTGGAATTGCGCGCGCATTTCATCAACCGGTTTGGCCAGCCGCGCTGGACGATCATCCACGGCCAATCGATGGGCGGGCACATCGGCATCGCCTCTCTCGAATTGTACCCCGAGGTGTACCAAGGCGCCCTGATCGAGTGCGGCGTCATCGATGACGTCGGGCTCACCGATTGGCTCTACGCCTATACCGCGGCCGCACAATATTTCTCCGGCCTTCCGCTGCTCGACACCCCGCGCCCGGAGTTCGACACCCTGGTGAACGGAACCTGGCTTGGGTTGATGGGTGAGCCGGGCTATTACACCGAGGCCGGCCGGCGCTTCGACAGCGTGATGAAATATCTCTCGGGTGGCGATGTTCCGCTCCGCCTCGAAGGGCTGTCGGAGCGGTACGTCAAGGACCTCAACCCCGCGGACCCGGGACCGGGGCGCGCCCGGGAATTTGCGCGCCACGCGGATACGCGGCATACTCACTACGACATCGATCCCGGGCTCGGTGTCGACGCGGAGACGCTCAATCGCGACATTCCACGCGTTGTGCCCGCGCCCGGCGCGCGATCGTACGATGCAAACCCCGTATTTGCCGAGCTGACCGGCGAGATCCGGGCGCCGGTAATGTCCTCCACGAGACTGTGGATTTCCGCGTACCGTTCCGACTAGAACAGGATTACCGCCGGCGCGCCGACAAAGCCGGCACACCGCATCTGCTGGTCCAGCGCGCCGTGCGCGGGCCCGGGCATTGCGGCATCGAGAACGCGGTGCGCGAGACCGCGTTCGACGATCTGGTCGCCTGGATGGAAAACGGCGCCGTGCCTGCCGGCGACGACGTGCTCGGCGATGTCAGCCAGCTCGGCCTCCGATGGACGCCGCTGCGGCATCCGAAGGACCCGCGGCAATAGGCCCGCTCAAGGGTGCAATCGCTGCGGGAAGAGACTAAACCCGAACCGATATCAGATGTGGTCGCGCGCAAAATCGCGGTCCCTGCCGCTCGGCAGGGCAGCCGTCGCGACGACGCTGACGATCGCACAACCGAAGATGTAGAGCGCGATCACCTGTCCCGACCCGGTTGCCGCGAGCAATGCCGTCGCGATAAACGGTGCCGGTCCACCCGCGAACACCGCGGCGAGCTGAAAGCCGATCGAGGCCCCGCTGTAACGCAGCCGCGGCGTGAAGCACTCCGCGGTCAGCGCCGCCAGCGGACCCCACATCAGGTCGTGGAAAAAGAACCCGACCAGGACCGCCACGATGATCAGCCCGGGTATTGCGGTATCGAACAGCGCGTAATAGGCGAACGCGAAGAGCCCGGTGGCGGCGGCGCCAAAGATATACACCTGCTTGCGGCCGAGCCGGTCCGACAGGTAGCCGGAAAGCGGGATTGTAAAGAATGAAAAGAAGGACCCGATCAACAAAACCATCAGCAGGAAATCGCGCGAGGCGCCGACGACCTTCATGCCATAGGTGAAAAAGAAGGCCGCGTAGACATAGGCGGTCGTCATTTGCCCCATCCGCGCCAAGGCCGTCAGAATGACCTCGCTTGGCTGTCGCTTGAGGACCTCGACGACCGGCGTGCGCGCAACACGCTCCTCGGCGATCACCTTTTGGAAGATCGGCGTCTCGAGGATGCCGAGCCGGATCCATAACCCGATCCCCACCATGATCAGGCTCAGCCAGAACGGGACGCGCCATCCCCAGCTGAGGAACTGATCCCCCGACATCTGGCTGAACGCGAGGATCGCGAGGTTGGCAAGGAAGAAACCGGCCGGCCCGCCAAATTGCGGCCATGACGCGATCAGCCCGCGATTTTTGCTAGTGCGCGCCCACTCCATCGACAGCAGGACCGAGCCACCCCATTCGCCGCCGACGCCAATCCCCTGAATGAAGCGCAGGACGACCATCAGCACCGCACCCCAGATGCCGATCTGCTCATAGGTCGGGACGCATCCGACCAGGAAAGTCGACAGGCCGGTCAGCAGCAAGGTGACGATCAGCGCCGCCTTGCGGCCGATCCGATCGCCGTAATGCCCAAAGATCGCCGCGCCGATCGGTCGTGCGAAGAAGCCGACCGCGAAGACTGCGAACGCCTCCAAGGTGCCGGTCAGCGGGTCGGACTTTGGAAAATATAATTTGCCGAAGACCAGTGCGGCCATCTGGCCGTACACCAGGAAATCGTACCATTCGATTGTCGTCCCGACTGTGCTTGCGATCACCGCACGGCGCAGTTGGCTGCGGTGCTCGATAGCGGTCAGCGGGGCGGCGGCGATGTCGGCTGTGGCCATCGGGTGACTCTCCTGTCCAACACTACCGTGCGGCCGGTAGCTCTTTTTCGTTGTCAGCCGACCATAGCATTCGCGGGCGCCGATTGCCACGCGCCGGCAATCGAGCTCTCCGGCGGCGCGGTTGGACTCCAAGATTGCCCGGATGGGCGGCACAACCTAGCATTAGCGGTCCGATGTGGTTTGGGAGGGCTTCATGGAATTCGGCGCTTCGATCTTTTTCACCGATTACTCGATCACCCCGGCCGAGCTGGCGGTCGCTATGGAAGAGCGCGGCTTCGATTCGGTGTGGGCCGCCGAACACTCGCACATCCCGGTGCCCCGCCGCACGCGCGCCGACAGCGAGCTCGGCAAGCGCTACTACGACGTGATGGATCCCTTCGTCACCCTGACCGCGGCGGCCTGTGCCACCAAGCGGCTCAAAATCGCGACCGGCATCTGCCTGGTGATCCAGCGCGACACGATCCAGACCGCCAAGCTGGTCGCTTCGCTCGATCAGGTATCGGGCGGGCGCTTCTTGTTCGGCATCGGTGGCGGATGGAACCAGGAGGAGATCGAGAACCACGGCACTGTCTTCAAGACACGCATGCAGAAGATGCGCGAGCAGATCGAAGCGATGAAGGCGATCTGGACTGAGACAAAGCCGGAATATCACGGCGAGCTTGTCGATTTCGGCACGATCATGACCTGGCCAAAGCCGGCGCAGAGGCCGCATCCGCCGGTCATTCTCGGTGGCGCCTTTCCGTGGGCGGCGCGGCGCGCTATCCGCTATGGCAACGGCTGGTATCCGAACGCCGCGAGCGGCAATCCCGAGGAATACCTGCCGGCTTTCCGCAAGATGGTGCAGGAGGCCGGGCGCGATCCTGCCTCTCTTCCGGTCACGATCGGCGGCTCGCCAGACGATCCGGACAGGCTCAAGCGGTTCCGCGACCTCGGCGCTGTGCGGGTCAATGTCAGCCTGATGTCGGAAACCCGCGACGAGATCTTGCCGATATTGGATAAGTGGGCCGGCTACGTCCGCCAACTGCGCAACTGAGCAAAGGTGCCGGCGAGCGAGAAAGGATGAATATCGCGAGCTCACCACCTGCAGGAGGCAGCATGGAACTCAATACTGATTTTTCCCGTCGCGTCGCTGTCCACGCCGCCCGGCTGCCCTGGGTCGCTTCGCCGATGGCCGGGGTCGAGCGGCGCATGCTGGATCGCATCGGCGATGAGGTGGCTCGAGCCACCTCCATCGTTCGCTACGCACCGGGTAGCCATTTCTCCCCCCATACGCATGACCGCGGGGAGGAATTCTTCGTCCTCGAAGGCGTGTTCCAGGATGAGCACGGCGAGTTCCCAGGCGGTTCGTATGTCCGCAATCCGCCCACCTCGCGTCATACGCCCGGCTCGGTGCCGGGATGCATCCTCTTCGTCAAGCTCTGGCAATTCGACCTCTCCGACCGAACACAGGTCGGCATTAATACCGACAAGATGCCCTATCCGCCCGCCTCTGGCCGACCGGGGGTTGAGGTGGTTCCGTTGTTCTGCGACAGCCGCGAAGAGGTGCGTTTGGAGCGCTGGGCTCCCGAAGCGTCGATCACGATGAACCTGGCGGGCGGTGCCGAGGTGCTGGTGGTGGATGGCGATTTCTATGAGGGCGGCGAACATTTCGAGGTGCAATCCTGGCTGCGGCTCCCGGTCGGCAGCACGCTGCGAGCTAAGGCCGGTCCGGAAGGCTGCAAGGTCTGGGTAAAGACCGGCCATCTCCTGCATGTTGCGAGCGTAAACAGGTTGTAGTGCTCACAGCGCCGGTTTGTTGAAGGCCGGCGAGGACTATCGATAGTTGGGCGTTTGGTGGGCGTCGGCGGCCTGAACGAGAACGATCTGGTTGCCGACTTTGAACTCGACCCCGGGCGCCCGGGCGGTCGCCGGAACGATCTGGCAGCGGTCATCGGGCCACGCGGCTGTGATGATTAGCCCCCGCCCTCCGGTCGGGGATCCCGGCGATGCACCCTTGACAAGAACATATCACGAACATAGATACGCAGGCCCTTCGTAAAAGCTACATCGATGCCGCCGCGCGCAAGTCATCAGGAATGCGGCAGCGTGCCTGGCTGGCTAATATCCAGGTCGCCGATAAATCAACAGATCGGTCCAAGGGGCAGGGGAGAGGGAGGAAGACGCGATGTTGGCCTGGCTGCGCGATCTGACCTCGCAGGAACGCCGCACTATGCTCGCTTGCTGGGGCGGCTGGACCTTGGATGGCTTCGACCAGCAGCTCTACAGCTACGTCGTGCCCACGGTCATTGCGGTATGGGGCATGACGACAGGTGCTGCCGGCACGATCGGCACCGTCACCGTCGTGACCTCGTCGTTCGGCGGCTGGTTTGCAGGCGCGCTCGCAGACCGCTTCGGCCGCGTGCGCGTACTGCAGATCGCAATCCTCTGGTATTCCGTCTTCACCTTCCTTTGCAGCTTCGCGCAGAATTTCGAGCAGCTGTTCATCCTGCGCGGGTTGCACGGGCTCGGCTTCGGTGGCGAGTGGGCCACCGGTGCTGTCCTGATGGGCGAGGTCATCCGCGACAAGTACCGCGGTCGTGGCGTCGGCTTCGTGCAGACCGGCGCGGCGTTCGGCCCGGGCCTGGCGGCGCTGGTCTATGCCGGCCTATATGCCATTCTGCCCGAAGCGATTGCCTGGCGGGCATTGTTCGCAGTCGGCATCTTGCCCGCCCTGCTGGTGCTATGGATCCGCCGCAGCATTCCGGAATCGGAAGTGTTCCGGGGGCAGCGCGACGGCAGCGCGCGGCCCGGGATTGCCCAACTGTTCTCGGCGTTTCGCGGGCGGTATCTATGGCTGACGATAAAAGTGTCGCTGATGGTCATGGGCGCGCAGGGCGGCGTCTGGTCCGTCGGGTTCTGGATGGCGACCTATCTGCGCACGGAGCGCCATCTGACCGCCACCGGCACGGGGCTCTATGTCGCGGTTCAACAATTCGGGGCGTTGATCGGATTCCTGCTCCGCGCCTATCTGGCCGATGCTATCGGCCGCAAATCGACGTTCATGATCTCGGCCATCGCGACCATCATCATGGTGCTTGTCTATCTCTACGTGCCGGTCGGCGACACCGGTCTCTTGCTCCTCGGGATCCCGCTTAATACCGCGATCCTGATGAAGTTCGCGCCGATGGGCCCGTTCATGACCGAGCTCTACCCGACCAGCATCCGCGGCACTGGCCAGGGGGTCTGCTACAACGCCGGCCGGGCAATCGGCTCGGTGTTCATGACCGCGATCGGCTTTGCAGCGGCGGTAATGCCTCTCGGCACGGCGATCGCGGTGTTCTCGACTTTGGCCCATACGCTGATGATCGTCATGCTGCTGCTGCTCCCGGAGACGCGTGGCCGCGCCATCGCGAGCCTCGAGGCAGAAGCTCAGGATACGGCGGCCTATAACGCCCGACCCGCTGTCGGACGCGGCTAGGGCCTCGCGCTGCCGTCGCGCGTCCGTTAGGATTAAGCATCGCACGCATCCGAAAGGAGACGGATCATGGCGCTCGCCTACAACACGATCGATGCCGACGGCCATATTCTGGAGCCGCTCGATCTCTGGGAGAACTATATCGATCCCAAGTTCCGCGAGCGCCGGCCACGGTTTACGATCGACGAGAACGGCAAGGAACGCCTCGCCGTCGAAGGCAAACTGCTGGGCAATCCGCGGGGGATCGGCAGCCTCGGGGCGGTCGGGGTGCGGCAGGGTGCCGTCAAGGTCGACAGCCTCAAATACGCCGAAGGTAAGAAGGGTGGGTTCGACCCGCATGCCCGCATCGTCGACATGGATGCCGATGGGATCGACGCCGCTTTTCTGTATCCGAGCCTCGGCCTGTTCGCCGGCGCCGTCGAGGATTTCGGGCTCGCGGCTGCGATGTGCCGCGCCTACAACCGCTGGCTCGCCGATTACTGCAAGCCCTACCCCGACCGGCTGTTCGGGGTCGCGATGCTGCCGATGCAGTCGGTCGACCTAGCGATCGACGAGATGCGCTACGCTCGCGAAAAGCTAGGGATGCGCGGTGGGTTCCTAAGGCCGAACCCGTACCACGGCAACAAGATGATCAGCGACCCGATGTACGAGCCGTTCTGGACGATGGCCGAGGAACTCGACTTCTCGATCGGCTTTCACGAGGGCTCGAGCAGCACGATGCCAACCGTCGGCGTCGACCGGTTCGAGGCGGACCGCGCGGCGCGCCACATGATTAGCCATACGATGGAGATGATGCTGGCGGCTTTGAGCGTGATCTGGGGTGGCATCGTCGATCGTCACCCGCGGCTGCGCATCGCGTTTCTCGAGTCGGGCGGCGGCTGGATCGCACCCTGGCTCGACCGCATGGATCGGCATTTCGACGACCAGGGATTTAACGAAACCGCGCCGAAGATGCGGCCGAGCGAGCTGTTCCAGCGCAATTGCTGGATCTCGTTCGAGCCGGTCGAGGACAGCATCGCCGTGCTCGCCGATTATATCGGCCCGCACAAGATCCTGTGGGCGACCGATTATCCGCACCAGGATGGTTTTTTCCCGGGGGCGCCGCAGATGATCCGCGACCGGATCGGACCGCTATCTCGCGAGGCGAAGCACCAAGTTTTGGCCGGCGGTGCGATGGGGTTCTACGCCCTGCAGTGACGTCGACCGTCTTGCTCCGTGTGCACGCGGAGCAAGACGGCTCGTCAACAGTACCCGGTCAGTTAGCCGGCGGAAAGAATACCAGAGTACGGACCTCGATGCTTTCCCGCGGCAGCGCATCGGGGGTCAGCGGGTTGTCGAAGGATGTGTGGAATGACAGTCCGGCGCGGCCGTCATTGGCGCTGTCATGCACGCGGATGAACAGCACTTCGTCCGGCTGCATGTCGGAGAAATAATACCAGCGGTGCGCCGGGTTGTAGGCGACCCGCGAGGTCTCGCCGCGCACATGGGCGTAGACGAGGTCGCTGGCGATCAGATCGTCGTCGGTGAAGCTGCGCGCGTCGCACAGCGCCAGCGGTGAATCCTGCACCGGCCCACGAACCGGACGCCATACATTGACGATGCCGAAGCGGTGCTTCAGGAGCTCCTCCGCGTCGGCGCCCATATGGTCGCGCACCCGCCGTGGCGCCGAGTTCACCGTATGGTCGTTGTGCACCTGTCGAGAGGGCTTGGCCAGGCCATCCCGCGCGGCGTTGCGCACATTGTGATCGAAGACAAAGACGCGGCTGGCGCCGAGCTTGTCCTTCAACAGCTGCTCGACCTCCGGATAGTAGACGCCCTTGATCTCCTCGGGGTCATAGAAGTCTTTGACCGCGGTCGGTGCCTTGACCAAAGCGAAGCCGTTGCGGTCGAGCGTGAATTCCGCTTCGCGGCCGCGCGCGTCCTCGATCGTCACCTCGCGCGGGTCGTCGGTGCCATTCCAGCGCGGCACGCCGGGCGGCGGCTCGATGCGATAGGCGGCCGGCTTTTCGGCGCCGCGTATCAGGTAGTGGAGCGTCGAGGTCAGGGTTTTAGGGGCTACGGCGGCATCGAGCGGCATGATTGGACTCCTTCGTTTTTGGGTCTCGTTTCGGGGAATTAGTCTACTCCTCGGTCGTCGTCAAATGAGATTACAGAACCAATCTGTGAAGAACTCTAATCTGACGGTTTCGCATTGTTCTTCGCTATCCCGAATGGTCAATTCGCGGCGGCGAGCTTGTCCGCCGTCTGAGTTTCGAAGTCACTGGCATCATGGCGCTCGTGCAATTGCTCCGAGGGGTTCCCTGAAAGACGGTTGACCATGCGTCCGCGCTTGACCGCCGGCCGCTCGTAGATCATCTCGGTCCAGCGCTGCACGTTCTTGTACTCGTGGACCGCCAGGAACTCGGCCGCGCCGTATTGGTTGAACTTTGCCAGCCCGCCATACCACGGGAAGATGGCGATGTCGGCGATCGTATAGGTATCGCCGCTCACATATTTGCTCTCGGCCAAGCGGCGATCGAGCACGTCGCGCAGGCGCTTGGTTTCCATCGCAAAGCGATCGATCGCATATTCGATCTTGAACGGCGCATAGGCGTAAAAGTGGCCAAAGCCGCCGCCGATATAGGGCGTGCTGCCCATCTGCCAGAACAGCCAGGATAGGCATTCGGCGCGTGCGGCGGCTTCCGTCGGCAGAAATTCCGCGAACTTCTCGGCCAGATACACCAGGATCGCACCCGTCTCGAAGACCCTGATCGGTTTGGGACCGCTGCGGTCGACCAGCGCCGGGATCTTGGAGTTTGGGTTCGCCGCCACAAAGCCGCTGCCGAACTGATCGCCCTCGCCGATCTTGATCAGCCAGGCATCGTATTCCGCACCCTTATGGCCTAGCGCCAGCAGCTCTTCGAGCATGATCGTGACCTTCACGCCATTTGGTGTGCCCAGCGAGTATAGCTGCAAGGGATGGCGGCCGACGGGCAGCTCCTTCTCGTGGGTGGCACCGGCGGTCGGCCGGTTGATGTTTTCAAACCTGCCGCCACTCGGCTTCGTCCAGGTCCAGACCTTGGGGGGCGTGTACTCTTGTGTGTCGGTCATTCCGAAAGCTCCAGGCGTCTGAGGGGCGCAAGCGTACACAGCGCGCAAGCGGCTCATCTTACACGATCGATCTGCAGCGCATCGACGAAATCAAATGGATTGCCGTGCCGGGGCGGCAGGTGGGATCTTATCGGGGTTCATCACCCCCAACATTGGGGACCGCACATCGAAGGGTATCGACGCCGTGAGACGAGCCGAATGCTGAGATTGGTGGGATTGGGTGTGCTGCTCGGCACAGGGCTGGCGAGCGTCGCATGGGCGCAAGCCTCGGCTAGGTTCGATGGCCAATACCGAGGAGAGCTCACACTCACGAAAGTCATCCAGGGGGACTGCACCGAGCCTCCACTAGGGGCGCTCTACCCCTTAAGAATCTTTAGGGGTGAAGTTCAGTTTGTGTATGTCCCGCGATTCGACACCACGTTAAGAGGAAAGGTTGATGAAAATGGGATTTTCAAAGCCGCTGCCCGCTTGCGACGGGGGTCTGTGCGGATGTCGGGGCGCGTCCAGGGAAAAAATATTACGGCTTACATCGTATCTCCAAGTTGCAACTACACTTTTCAAACGAAGGACTAGCTCTAAGATGCGACTGAGTTCTAGTCATTCGCGCCTCCCTGCGATTGGCCCCTCGCGGGACTAGCACCTGACACCCGCCGTTTGCTACTATGCCGTATCTCTAGATGGCAGATTACAAAGGATACGCGAATGAACGACACGATGACCTTGGCCGAGCGCGCCGACGTTCTCGAGCATCGGATGATGCGCGAGCTTGACGCGATAATCGTCAAGTCGCGTCTGTTCAACCTCGCCGACGGTGATACCACCACCGCGAACGGCTCGGCGTTGCTCGCCGCGAACCCTGGTAAGTATATGCTGATGGGGGACGACCCGCGCCTGCCGATAATGCCGGAACGGCCGACCTTGATGGACTTCTTCAAATACCGGTTTGGCCCGGCCAACCACCTGTTGCAGAGCGCACGGCATGCCGTCAGAGCCGGCATGGACGAGAAGGTCGTCATGGCGTGCCTGGTGCACGATATCGGCGTCATCGGGTTCATCCGCGCCGATCACGGCTATTGGGGCGCCCAGATGGTGGCACCCTATGTCGACGAAGAGGTCTCCTGGGCGGTCCGCGCGCACCAGGCATTGCGCTTCTACCCGGACGAGTCGGTCGGCTATGCCTACCCTGAGTCCTACGTCAAGAATTTCGGCGCCGACTACTGGCCAGACCCTTATATCGAAGAAGAATACCGGCGCGCCCGTGACCACAAATGGTACATGACGGCGCGCATGATCACGGTCCACGATATCTATTCATTCGATCCGGACGTGCGCGTCGAGCTTGAGGAGTTCACCGACATCATCGGTCGCAACTTCCGGCAGCCGAGAGAGGGGCTCGGCTGGGATAGCAGTCCCTCGGCGCATATGTGGCGTACACTAATCCGGCCGACGCGGTACCTCTGACCCGCCGCGGTGCGGGACAAACGCGGTCCGCTGATGGCCAACATCCCGATCACCCTGACCTGCGCTGACTACGCGCGGGTGATGCCGCTTGCTACCGGCGACGTCAAACCGGACGGCATTGCATTGACGATGATCCACGGAACCGGCGGATCATGGGAAATGCGGGCGGAGATGCTGCGCCGCGCGCTCAACGACCCGACGGTGCAGGGTGGCGAAGCGTCGCTGGCCGGGCATCTCCGCCGCATTGACCGCGGGGACCGCAGCCATGTCGGGCTGCCGGTCTTTCCGCTGCGCAACTTCACCGCGCGTGACCTCTATGTGCGCAAAGGGGGAGCGGTCAAGTCGCCGGCCGATCTGGTCGGCAAGCGCATCGGAATGTACGACTGGGTGGCGAGCGGCTCGATCTGGTATCGGCATTTTTTGAGCTTTATTGAGGTGCCGCCGGAAAGCCTCGAATGGTGGATCGGCGATATCGATACGCCGCGCGCGCCGACCCATGTCTATACGCTGCCAGCGGGGGTGCGCCGGCCGCCGCAAGGGCGTTCTCTGTCGGATATGCTGATCGTCGGCGAGCTCGACGCGATCTATAGCCCGCCCCGACCGCAGCGCTACGACCCGGTCAACGGCCCGATTGTCCGCCTGTTTTCCGACATCCGCGCGGTTGAGCGGGACTATTTTCAGCGGACGGGCTGCTTCCCGCCGCAACACCTTGTGATCCTGCGCCGTGATATCTGGGAGAGGGAGAAATGGATAGCGCGCAGCCTTACCGAGGCGTTCATCCGCTGCAACGACCAGTTCGCCGACGCGCAGCGTCGATTCCCTTACGTCTCCCCCTGGCTCGACATCGAACTCGAAGAGACCGAGGCGCTGATGGGTGCTGATTTCTACTCTCACGGATTTGAGAAGAATCGAGCAGTGGTGGAGACATTCTGCCGTCAGGCGCATGCGCTCGGAATCGTCAGCCGCCCAATCACGGCCGAGGAGTATTTCGCCGAATATCTTGCCTCTTAACAGCGAGCCGGGAGTTTGTGAAATGGCGATGAAGCTCTATGGCTACTTCCGGTCGTCCGCTGCTTTCCGCGTTCGGATCGCCCTCAACCTGAAGAAGCTCGAGTACGAAACCGCCGCGATCCATTTGCGACGCAATGACCAGGCTAGGCCCGATTATCTCGCAGTGAATCCCCAAGGACTCGTGCCTACCCTCGTAGACGGCGACCGAACATTGATCCAGTCGCTGGCGATTATCGAATATCTCGACGAAACTTATGCCGACCCGCCTTTGCTGCCCAAGATCGCTGTCGACCGAGCGCGAGTCCGCTCGCTCGCCGAGATCGTCGCCTGCGACATCCATCCGATCAACAATTTGCGGGTGCTGCGTTACCTTACCCATTCGCTCGGTCACGCCGAGGCCGCGATTGCGAGCTGGTACAACCACTGGATCGCCGCAGGCTTTCAGGCTCTCGAAAAGCTGCTCGCCGAGGATCCCCGAACTGGCGGGTTTTGCCACGGTGACGTTACCAGTCTCGCGGACGTTACGCTCGTACCCCAGGTCGTCAATGCCGAGCGCTACCGGCTCGATCTCACCCCCTATCCGACGATCACCCGGATTTTCCAGCGTTGCATGGCGCTCGAACCCTTCTTGGCCGCACATCCGGACAACCAACCTGATCGCGAGGCGTGAACCGTACCAGGCCGTTTAGCCCCCGCTACCCCTTTCGGGCGTCCGCGATCAGGTTCTTCAAAGTGTCGAGATCGATAGCGCCGGGAACGATGTGCTCGCCGATAATGAAGCCCGGTGTGCCGCGAATATCGAGCGCGCTCGCCAGAGCCAGATTGGCCTTCACCGCTCGGTCGATCTCCGGCGCCGCCATGTCGTGCTTCAGCCGGTCGACATCAAGCCCCACCGAACCCGCGACTTGATAAACCACGTCGTCGGTGATCTGACCTTTGGTGGCCATCATGGCTGCATGGAAGGTTTCGTATTTATTCTGTAGCCGCGCGGCAAGTGCGGCATGGGCCGCAGTGACCGATGGGGCTCCGAGAACCGGCATTTCCTTGTAGATGAAGCGTAGGTTGCGGTCCTGATCGAGCAGTGCCTGAATTGAGGGTTGCACCTGTTTGCAATAGGGACAGCGGTAATCGAAAAACTCGACAATGGTGACATTGCCCTGCGGATTGCCCCCTACCGGGGTCGCCGGATCATCAAACACCTCACCCCGCCGATCTTTCAGCACCAGCGCCGCCTTGGCGTCGGCGTCGCGGCTGGCCTTGTCCTCGGCCGCCCGCAGCGCCTCGATCAAGACATCGGGGTTCTGCATCAGGTAGTCGTGAATGATCCCCTCGATCGCCTGACGCTGTTCAGGCGTAATTTCGGCGGCCGCGATCGTGCGAGGAGAGACGACGGCGAGAAAAGCGGAAGCGAGCACCGGTGCCACGTACGGCGCACGGAGTTGCATGGCGATAGATCCTCCTGCGGGAAGGGATCAGACGACGCGGCGATCAGCGGGAGTTCGCCAAACCGCCGGCCGAGTCCTCGATATGCTCCGCCTCGAGATGGATATTTTCGGCACGGTTATAAGCGACGGAGTTCTTCGGCAATAGTGCCTTGGCGCGGAGGGCCTGCTGCTGGGCATCCTTCTTCTTTCCAGCGGCCAGTCCTTCCTCGGCCAGCGCTAAGGCGGCCATGCCGACTTGATTGTCGCGCCCGTACGCGGTCGCCAGCAGGTGCCAACCTTGGGTTTCTTTGTCCTCGCTCCGCAAAGCATCATTTAAATAGGCGATCGCGCGTTTGTTCATCTTCGGATCATTCGATTCGATGTAAGTTTGCGCGAGCGAAATGCGCAACAGCGGCGCGCCGGGGGCGAGGCGAACAGCCTCCTCGTAAGGCTGGACCGCATCCGCGATCCGCCCATTCTCGAACAGCATCTGCCCCTTGAGCTCCCGAAAATACGGGTCTTGCGGAAAGTCTCGTATTAATCCGTCGATAGTCGGAAGCGCCTTGTCGAGCTGCGGAATTCGATAATAGGCGATCGCGCGCGCATAGCGGGCGAGCACCGACTGATCCTTGTCGGGATAAGCTGAAAGCGTCGATGAGGGCGGCGAGAGGAAGGCATCGAGCTTGACCTTTATCCGCTTCAACAAGTCGATATTGGTCTGAGTATCGGGAACGTCGGAGAAGCGTGAGTGCTCGACATGGTTGCGGACGTAATCGATGCGTTGAGCGGTCAGTGGATGCGTGCGCAGATAGGGGTCCTCCCGGATGCCGGAGAGCATCTCCTCCCCCTGCAAAATCTGGAAGAACTGGAGGAGACCTCGCGCGGATTGCCCGCTCGCATCGAGAAAGGTCATCGCCGCGTGATCGGCCGAAGCTTCCTGGGTGATTGAATATTGCATGAAGGCGCGTTCGGCCACGCCTTCTGCCGGCAACATGGCCGCACCGCCGCCGCTACCCTTCCCGGCCACCGTTGCCGCGGCGCCGAGCACCATCGCGATGATCCCCTCGATGCTGGCGTTCCGCACAGCGTCTTGAAAGCGTGTTAGATGTCCGCCGGCGATATGTCCAGTCTCGTGCGCCAGCACGCCTATCAACTGGTTCGGTGTCTTCGCGCGCATTATCAAGCCGGTGTTGATAAATTCGTTCTGCCCGCCGGCGACGAAGGAATTGATCTGCTTGTCCTCGACGAGATAGACGTGCAGCGCATTCGGCTCCAGCCCCGCGGCCTTCCAGATCGGGGTCACCATCGTCCGAATATCGGCTTCGATCTCGGTATCGCGGATAAAGCTCTCGGCTGCCGCGGCAACCTGGCCACAGCCGACACACGCTGCCAGAGCGACTAATGCCAAACCGGAGAACCGCACGGTCACAAGCGGTGCCTTCACTGACGAATAGGTGTCGGCGTTCGTGCCTCAATCTTCTGCCGGGGTAGCGGCAAAGACCAACCACCCAAGAATAAAAATGCGGCGAAGACGGGGCAAGCTCTTCGGCATCACCCTGACGCCCCGTCGATTTGCCTTACGGCTGGATTAGCCGCTGCCACCAACCCCGGCGCGGTGTTGACGACTTCTCGCTCTCCGTCTCCGCCGGCCGACCGTCGGTGGAAAATGCCGCTTCCGGAGTTCGCTTCGTCTCGCTGATGGAGGATAAGCGCTGCTCGTTGGAGCCGTCCGTCTCTGCGCCGGCTCGCTCGTCGACCGCATGATGCGACGGTGCCAAATCGCCGATCTCCGGACCGTTCTCCCCTGGCGCCGCAGCGGGATCGGGCATCGTTGGGGCGCTCTCGACCTCTGCACCGCTGATCTCCCCGGCCGGGCTCGCAAAGCCCGCCATTGGCGCCGGTCCGAGTTCCTCCATAGCGGAAGCCGGCAAAATCTGGGCGATATCGGATGGCGGACGTGCTTCCTCGAAAATGGGTTCGAAATCGCTCTCGCGCCGCCCGCGCCGTCTCCCGCCGCGACGGCCGCGGCGGCGCCGGCGTCGCTCCGCTTCATTCTCTTCATCGCCATTGCCCTCCCCACCACCCGCCTGCCAATGCACCGGGGTGAGTTCTTCCGTCGCTTCCGCGCCCTCTCCGGCCACCTCGGATTGCGCAACAGAGGTTGAAACGGGCTCCTCATCGTGGCGCCTTCGCCGCCGGCGCCGACGACGGCTACGACCGCGCTCCTGTTGGCCCTCGTGTGCCCGGTGGTCGGGTTCTGCGGGCTCAGCTCCTTGTTCGATCTCATCCTCCAACCCTTCCTCTTCGAGATCGGGCGCCTGCGTGAGTGGGGGGGTCGGCGAGAGCGCTGGCTCGACTGGGCCATAAGCCCGCAGCCGTTCTAGCCGGAAGGCCGGCGGGATCAGTGCGTCGTCGCGCGCTACCAACACTCGCAGACTGTAGCGGGTCTCGAGTTGCATCAGCGAATCGCGCTTCTGGTTGAGGATATAGAGCGCCACGGTGGTCGGCACGTAGACGCAAATCTCCGCCGAGCGCCGGCGCATGCCCTCCTCCTCGATCGAGCGCAGCACGTAGAGAGCCGTCGATTCGGTGGATCGGATGAAGCCGGTGCCGCCGCAATGCGGACATGGCTGAGTCGAGGTCTCGACCAGCGATGGACGCAACCGCTGACGGGACATCTCGAGGAGACCGAAGGGGCTGATCCGACCGACTTGAATGCGGGCACGATCGTTCTTCAACGCCTCCTTCAGCCGCCGCTCGACCGCTACCTGGTTGCGGTTCTCCTCCATGTCGATAAAGTCGATCACAATGAGACCCGCAAGGTCGCGCAGGCGGAGCTGTCGGGCGATTTCGTCCGCCGCTTCAAGATTGGTCCGAACCGCCGTCTCCTCGATGTTGCGGTCGCGTGTCGACCGTCCCGAATTGACGTCGATCGCGACCAGCGCCTCGGCCTGATTGATCACGACATAGCCGCCTGAGCGGAGCTGGACGATCGGAGAATGGATCGCGTCGATCTGGCTTTCGACTTGGAAGCGGTGTAGTAGCCCGATCTCTGCATCGCGATAGGGCTGGACCCGCCGCGCATGACTCGGCATCAGCATTTTCATGAACGCCTTTGCCGTGCGGTAGCCTTCCTCGCCCTCGACCAAGACTTCATCCATGTCACGCGTGTAGAGATCGCGAATCGACCGCTTAATCAGGTTTCCTTCTTCATAGATCAGGGCCGGCGCGGTGGACCGCAGCGTCAAATCGCGGATCTCGTTCCATAGACGCAGCAAGTATTCGTAATCGCGCTTGATCTCAGCCTTCGAGCGCTCCGCACCGGCAGTGCGTACGATTACCCCCATTCCCTCGGGAATATCCAACTCCTCAAGGACATCCTTCAACCGGCGGCGGTCGGTTACGCTCGTGATCTTGCGCGATACACCGCCGCCGCGGGCCGTATTCGGCATCAGCACGCAATATCGCCCGGCCAACGACAAGTAGGTGGTGAGCGCCGCACCCTTGGTGCCACGCTCCTCCTTGGAGACCTGGACGAGCATGATCTGCCGTCGTTTGATCACCTCCTGGATCTTGTAGTGACGGATGGTGTGCGAGCGCTGGCGTTCGGCCTCTTCGAGTTCGTCGCCGTCGATAGTCTCGATAGTCTCGCCTTCGCCGCCATCGCGCTCGCCGTCCGGGTGCAGGTCGACTGGCCCAGAGATCTCCGCGCCAGTCTCGGCAGTGATTTCGCCGGGTGTCTGGTAATCGATCGCAACGTGGTCCGAGCGGGCACTCGCCTCAGCCGCCTCGTCGAGGCCGACTAGAGTATTCTCGAGCGCGGCGGGCTGCGACATCATGGCAGTTGGGTCCAGCGCCGCCGTATCCGGTCCCGGCGCGAGATCGTCCCAGGGCAGCCCGGTCAGGGCCGGCGCACGGGGCTGTTCCCTTGCCTCGGATGAAGAACTCGGTGCCGCCGGATTCAACTGGCGCGGGACTTGCCCGGCTAGTTCGATCTCGCCGGTTTCGTCCTCGCCGCTTTCCGGCAGCTCAGCGACTGCAACGGGCTCGGGCAGTGCCGCCACCAGCGACACTCCGGCTTCCTCCGGCACGGCTTCGCGCGTTTCGGCCTCGTCGCCGACCGAGTCGTCGTTGACCGTGTCCCGGTCGCCTACCGGGATGCGGTAATAGTCGGGGTGGATCTCGCTAAAGGCGAGGAAGCCGTGGCGATTGCCGCCGTAATCGACGAACGCGGCTTGCAGCGATGGCTCGACGCGGGTGACCTTTGCGAGATAGATATTCCCTTTTACCTGCTGCTTCGTGGACGTCTCGAAATCGAACTCTTCGAGACGGTTACCGCTGAGCACCACCACCCGCGTCTCTTCCGGGTGAGTGGCATCGATGAGCATGCGCTTGGCCATTCGGGCATAACTCCGGAGCGCGCAGCTGCGGCCGAGCGAAAATCGGGCGGCGGCGCGATCCCGTGTCCGGGGAAGCCGGCGGCGCCGGGAATTATCCCATCGAGCAACGAATGGACATCGGCCATGGCGGATCTCGTCTGGGGGCCACGATCGGCTTCGGGTTCCTACAATCCGCGTCGCCTGGCGCTGCAACCCTGCGCGGCGGCAGACATGCTGCCGGCCATTTCGCGCTTGCGTCACAATGCCCTACTGGGTGCGACACCCAGTCGGCGGACGGCGGCTCTTCGCATCCCACAATCTATAGAGGAAGACAGCCCGCGACAATGGCTTCTTCCCGCGTGGCGACCGCACGGTCCGGCAGTCTAGGGGGAACGACCGTCCGCCGTATCACCGCTAACGCTGCGTGTGTGACGTGAAGCCGTGACGGCGTCGTATAGTTGGAATGCTTGGAATGGCCGGGTTGTTGGCGCATAAGGGGTGCCCCGCTACGTGAGGCCGACCTGAGACGGTCGGTCTGGCGTTCGGAGCAATCAAGGGCGACGGCGCACCACCGAGCAATGGTCAAGCTCATCAGGTTTTTGTTCGTTTGCGCGGTCGTCCTGGCGATTGCCGGTTGCGGCTTTGTCGGCGTCACGATCTGGTATTTCGGCCGCGAACTGCCGGACTACCAGCAACTCGCCCATTATCAGCCGCCGATCGCGACCCGAGTGCATGCGGGGGACGGCCGACTGCTGGCCGAATACGCGACCGAGCGGCGCGTCTTTGTACCAATCCAGGCCATCCCCAAGCGGGTAATCAACGCCTTCCTTTCCGCCGAGGACAAGAACTTCTACAGCCATCACGGGATCGATCCGCTCTCGATGGTGCGTGCCGCGATCACCGATGTCAGCAGGCTGCGGGCGAACCGGCGTCCGGTCGGCGCCTCGACGATCACTCAGCAAGTCGCCAAGAACATGCTGCTCACTAACGAAATTTCGGTAGAGCGGAAGATAAAGGAGGTTCTGCTCGCGACTCGCATCGAAGCGGCGCTGCCGAAGGACCGCATTCTCGAGCTCTATCTCAACGAGATCTATCTCGGCGCCGGCGCTTACGGCGTGGCGGCCGCAGCACTCACCTACTTCGACAAATCGCTTGACGAGTTGACGCTCGGCGAAGCCGCTTTTCTCGCCGGGCTCCCGAAGGCGCCCAACCACTACAACCCAAAACGCGTTCCCCAAGCAGCTCAAGCCCGCCGGGATTGGGTCATCGACCGCATGGTCGAGGACGGTGTCGTCACCGAAGCGGACGCGGCGCAAGCCGAGGGGCAGCCTCTCGACCTTCACCATCGGCAGGAAGCCGGGCAGGCGACTGCGCCCTATTTTGCAGAGGAGGTAAGGCGTGAGCTCCTCGCCCGCTACGGCGATAAGGTTCTGTACGGGGCGGGGCTGTCGGTGCGCACCAGCCTTGACGAACGGTTGCAGGCGGCCTCGGACAAGGCGCTCCGCGACGGACTGATCGCTTATGATCACGCCCACGGGGCGTGGCGGGGAGCGGTCGCTCGTATCGACCCCAAGGGCGATTGGGCGGCACGCCTCGCGAAAGTGCCGGTACCCGGGGTCGCGCGAGATGTCGGTTGGCAGCTGGCGGTGGTGATGCGCAGCGACACTGACGCGACGATTGGCTTCAGCAATGGCGCGACCGGCTATATCCCGTTTTCGGAGATGCGGTGGGCGCGGCCATGGCACGGCACCGGCACCTTCGGACCGTACCCGCGCCGCGCCGCCGATGTCGTCAAGCCCGGCGACGTGGTGATGGTCCAGTCGATCCCGGTGTCCGCGTCAAAGGGCGAGGCGGCAAGCGCCAAAGCGCCGGCCGCCTTTACCTTGTGCCAGGTCCCGGAAGTTTCCGGCGCCCTCGTTGCGATGGACCCGCACACCGGCCGCGTGCTCGCGATCAGCGGCGGCTTCAGCTTCGAGATCAGCCAGTTCGACCGCGCCACCCAGGCGAAGCGGCAAACCGGGTCAACGATAAAACCATTCATTTTTTTGACCGCGCTCGATCACGGCTTTACTCCGTCGACGCTTATCGACGATTCGCCGATATCGCTGCCACAGGGCCCGGGACTGCCGATGTGGACGCCGCGCAATTACACAAAGGAAGGCCAGGAGGTGAAGTATCGCGGGCCAACGCCGCTGCGCATCGCCATCGAAAAGTCGATCGATACGATGACGGTGCGGGCGGCCACGATGATCGGGATCGAGCCTATTGCCGAGACTGTCGAGGCCTTCGGCCTCATGGATCACATGCCGCGGGAATATTCGATGGTCCTCGGCGCCGGCGAGACGACGCCGCTGCGCATGACGGCCGCTTATGCGATGTTGGACAATGGCGGCAAGCGCATCAGCCCCACCTTTATCGATCGCATCCAGGATCGCAACGGTGCGACGATCTTCCGCGCCGATAATCGGCCCTGCAGCGACTGCAGCGACATCGAGTGGCGGAAGCAGCCGGTGCCGGTCCTTCCGGACACGCGAGAACAGGTGGCCGATCCGGGCTCGGCCTTCCAGATCGTGACGATGCTGCAAGGCGTTGTGGAGCGAGGCACCGGGACGGCGGTGAAAGCCGTCGGCAAGCCGATCGCTGGAAAGACGGGGACCACCAACGATTGGCGGGATGCGTGGTTCGTCGGGTTCACGCCTGACCTCGCCGCCGGCGTCTATATCGGCTATGACGATCCCGACAGCCTTGGCGACGACGAGACCGGCGGGCACATCGCAGCGCCGGTTTTCCGCGACTTCATGCTTGCGGCGTTGAAGGACGCGCCGGCGACAGCCTTCCGCACCCCACCGGGAATGCGGCTCTATCGGGTTAGCGCCGCAACCGGCCTTCCGGTTGGCGGCAACGAGCCGGCAATCTATGAGGCCTACAAACCCGGCACGGAGCCTGGCCAGAGCCGCAATCTCGGTTTGCGGAGCAAACCGAGTGAGGAGGAGCAGGACGAGGAGCCGGTCGCGTCGACGCGCGAGGCCGAGGGCACGGCGCTGCCGACGCAGACTTCGTTGCCGACGCATATGCCGTTACCGATGTCGCTGCCGCCGCGCGGGGCTCCGGCGGGCGGAACAGGCGGCCTATATTAGCGAACCAAGACAGACCGACGGAGTGAGTCATGCGCGCCGAGATTCAGGCGGTCGCCGACGACATTAAAAAGTCGCTGGCGCTGCTGAGGAGGCATCTTTGACTGGGAGACTGCGACCAGGCGCCTCGCCGAGCTAAACGTGCAAGCCGAGGATCCACGCCTGTGGGACGATCCGGCGAGTGCCCAAAAACTGCTGCGCGAGCGCACGCGCTTGGACCAGGCGATCGAGAGCTATCGACGGATCGAGCGGGAAGTCGATGAAGCGCGCGAGCTGATCGAGCTGGGCGAGACCGAAGGCGAGGCGGCAATCGTCGCCGAGGCCGAGGCGACGCTCCAGAAGTTGCGCGCAGAAGCGGCAAGACGCGAGCTGGAAAGCCTGCTGTCGGGCGAGGCGGATGGCAACGACTGCTATCTCGAAGTGCATGCCGGCGCCGGTGGCACCGAGGCGCAAGATTGGGCCGAGATGCTGCTCAGGATGTATGTGCGTTGGGCGGAGGCCCGTGGCTACAAGGTCGAATGGCTCGAAGAGAGCGGTGGCGAGGAAGCTGGGCTGAAATCCGCCACCGTCGCCATCCGCGGCCCCGACGCGTATGGCTGGCTAAAGACCGAAAGCGGCGTGCATCGGCTCGTCCGCATCTCGCCCTTCGATTCGAATGCTCGGCGACACACCAGCTTCGCATCGGTGTGGGTGTATCCGGTGGTCGACGACAAGATCGACGTCGATATCAACGACAAGGATTTGCGCATCGACACCTATCGCTCGTCGGGAGCGGGCGGGCAGCACGTCAACAAGACGGACAGCGCGGTTCGCATCACCCACATGCCGAGCGGGATCGTCGCGCAGTGTCAGAGCGAGCGCTCGCAGCACCAAAACCGCGCGCATGCCTTTGCGATGTTGCGCGCCAGACTCTATGAAGCCGAACTGCAGCGGCGCGAGGCGGTGACCGAAGCGATGAACGCGACCAAGACCGATATCGGCTGGGGCCACCAGATCCGGTCCTACGTGCTGCAGCCCTATCAGATGGTCAAGGATTTGCGTACCGGTGCCGAAACCTCGAACACGGGCGCGGTGCTCGATGGCGATATCGATCGCTTTCTCGCCGCGGCACTCGCCGCTCGGATCAAGGGTGCCGACGCCATTACTGCCGACACCTGACCCCTTTGGGAGGAGAGGCCGACGCCATCGTTGTGCTCGGCTGCCGCGGCTCGGCAGGATTGACCAGGCGGCTCGACCGGGGGATCCGCCTGTTTGGGGCTGGTGCCGCGCCGCTGCTGCTGCTCTCGGGCGGCGGTGCGGGGCCCGTCCCGGAAGCCGAAATCATGCATCAGATAGCGCTTGCCCGCGGCGTGCCTGACGAAGCGCTCTTGGTCGAGCCAGGCTCACGTGACACGGTCGAAAACGCTCGGGAGGCCGCGCGGTTGCTACGGCCGCGCGGCGCGCATAGGGTCTTGCTGGTCAGCGACCGCGCCCATTTGCTACGAGCCGGGCTGCTGTTCCGGCTCGCCGGCCTGCGCGTCGCCGGTCGGGTCGGGGTGCCGCCGCCCTCTATCCTGTGGGCGGTCGGCGCCGTTGTCCGGGAATGTGTCGCACTGCCAAGGAGCGTGGCGCGCGCTCTTCTCAGCGCGGCCCGAGCCGATCCTTGATGCGGAGTGTGAGCCTCAAACGACGTGCTCGCGGCTTAGAGCGGCGATTTCCGCTTCGTCGTAGCCGAGGCTGCGGAGGATTTCGCCAGTGTGCTCGCCGAGCAGCGGTGCAGGCCGGCGGTACGTGCCCGGCGTTTCGGAGAGCTCGATCGGCGTTGGCGCCAGCGGCAACGTCCTTTCCACCCCGGGATAGGTCACTTCCTCGAGCAAGTGGGCGGCGCGGATGTGCGGGTCGTCGAGCGCCTGTTGCGGAGAATAGACCTGGCCCGCCACGATGTTGGCCTCTTCGAGTGCCGACAGCGCCTCGGCGCAGCTGCGGTTCTGACACCATTCGCTCATCCGCGCCGAGATGATCTCGCCGTTGTCGGCGCGCGCCTGGTCGTCACGAAAACGCGGGTCGGCGGGCCAGTGCTCCTCGCCGATCATCCTGCACCAGCGTCGGAACATCGCCGGTCCGATCACCGTCGCGACGATCCAGCCGTCCGCACAGCGATAGATGTCCGCCGGGGCAGAGTTGAAGCCCCGATTGAGCGTCGCTTTTCGGTCGACCCCGGTCAACGCCTGCTCGATCAGGGTTGCGTTGGCGAAGGCGATGGCGGTGCGCAGCAACGCGCCTTCGACCGTCTGTCCGCGGCCGGTCTTGCCGCGCTCGACAAGGGCCGCCAAGGTGCCGAACGCCGACAGGCACGCCGTGCCAAAATCGACCCACGGCAATTTGATCGCGATCGGCTGCTCAGGCGTGCCGGACAGATACGCGGCGCCGCTCATCGCTTGCCCGATACCGTCGAAGCCGTACTTGTGGCTATGTGGCCCCCCTGCGCCAAAACCAGTGACCGTCGTCAGGATGATGTCGGGCTTGACGAGCCGCAGGCTGTCGAGGTCGAGGGCCAGCGAACGCAATACCTGTGGCGGCAGATTGGCAACGACGATGTCAGCAGTCGCGACGAGCTTCCTGACGATCTCGCGGCCTCGCGGGGCGGCCGGGTCGAGGGTCATGCCGAGCTTGTTGCGGTTCATCGCCAGGAACATGGCACCGCCGCCTTCGCGTCCCGCGCCGACGGGGATGAAGGGGCGATCCTCACCGCCGCCCAGCCTCTCGATGCGGATCACCTCAGCGCCGAGATCGGCCAGCAACGCGGCGCAAAACGGTCCTGCGATGTAGCGCCCGAAATCGAGCACGCGAATGCCTTCCAGCACACCGGACAATGGCGCCTCCCACCGTTTAGCCCGACCTAACGCTTCAAGCTTAGCAGACAGTTGGCTAAGGTGGAGCCCTGCGCTGGGGTGAGGTGGTCGCGGAGATGAGCGGTGAGGTTACGTCGACAATCGTCGACCGCGTGATGCGTGACCGCGCCGCGCGATGGTTGGGTCGCGCGGGAGTTAGGTTATCGACCTTTGCAGAGCTCGCTGACCCGTCGCGTATTCCCGAAGCGCGCATAACCGCGCTGCGGTCCGTCGATCCGGATCGTCCCGATCCGGCCAACCTCTTTCGCGTGCACTGGTACAACGACCGGGCACGCACCGGTTTCGTAGCGACCCCGTGCCATCTCGTATTCCAGCTGCTGCTGACCGGTGTGCGCTCGCCGATCGTCGTGGTGCTCGGCTGCTCTTTTCCGCTAATCGGCGCGCACAAGGTACTGGCGGCCTATGGCTGCTTCGTACCCCATCTGGTGACCGGCCGGTTCGACCCGGGCCGCCACAAGGCGGTTTGGCCGTCGACCGGAAATTACTGCCGCGGCGGGATCGCGATCTCGCGAATCCTCGATTGTCGCAGTATCGCCGTTCTGCCAGAGGGCATGAGCGAGGAGCGCTTCGACTGGTTGCACGCGTGGGTGCGCCAGCCGCAGGATATCGTCAGGACCCCCGGCTCGGAGAGCAGCGTCAAGGAAATCTATGACAAGTGCGCCGAGCTCGGGCGCGATTCGGCCAATGTCGTCCTCAACCAATTTGCCGAATTCGGCAACTATGTTGCCCATTATTCGTGCACCGGTCCGGCGCTCGCCCGCGTCTTCGAAGCGATGCGGGAACAGCAGCCGGGTCTGCAGCTGGCGGCGTTTGTCGCGGCGTCGGGATCGGCCGGTACTCCCGCGGCCGGCGACTATCTCAAAGACGCGCATGGCGCCCGTATCGTCGCGGTCGAGGCCAGCGAGTGCCCGACCCTACTACGCAACGGGTTTGGCGAGCACAACATCCAGGGCATTGGCGACAAGCACATCCCCCTCATTCACAATGTCATGAACACCGACATTGTGGTCGGCGTCTCCGACCGCAGCACAGGGGCGCTCGACCTGCTGTTCAACAGCGATACCGGGCTGTCCTATTTGGCGGACCGCCGGCATATCGACCCGAAACTGCTCTCCGCGCTGAGGCTCATTGGCCATTCCGGCATCGCCAACCTGGTTGCCGCGATCAAGACCGCCAAGCGTCTGGAACTCGGCGACGAGGACGTCATCGTGACGGTTGCAACCGACAGCGCTGCGCTCTACGGCAGCGAACGCCGGAAATTCGCGGCGGCACATTACTCCGACGGCTTCGATGCGATCAGCGCAGGCGAGGTTTTTGGCCAGCATCTGCTCGGCGCCGCCGACAACGACGTGCTCGAATTGACCCACAATGACCGCGCGCGCATCTTCAACCTCGGCTACTACACTTGGGTCGAGCAGCAAGGCGTGCCTGTTGAGGCGTTCGAACGGCGGCGCGCTCAGGGATTCTGGGCAGAATTGCGGCGGGTTGCGGATGCCTTGGACGTGCTGATCACCGATTTCAACGCCCTGGCCGGCTTGGAGAAAGGTTGTTGACGCTCGCCTACGATGCACTCAGCCGCCGCACTCGAGCGCGCGACCGCAGCTTGAGGGAGAAGGTGATGTCGCTCGAAGAGGCGGCTGCTCTTGTGCCCGACGGCGCCTCGGTTGGCATCGGCGGCAGCACCTTGTCGCGTACGCCGATGGCGATGATCTGGGCCTTGATCCGTGCCGGCCGCAAAGACCTCCGCTGTGCTCGCAGCATCACCTCGAGCGAGGGGGAGCTGCTGTTCGCCTCGGGAGCGAGCCGGCATATCCTGACCAGCTGGTTCAGCCAGGGCATCGTCTGGGGTGTCTCTCGGGTGATGCGCCTATACACCGAGACCGGGCAGGCGCGCTTTGAGGAATGGAGCCATATGGCCGTCGGCCTGCGGTTTCGCGCCGGCGCGATGGGCGTCCCGTTTCTGCCGATGCGCTCTATGATGGGCTCGGATGTGATTGGCCATTTGCCCGATGCAAGGCAGATCGACTGCCCGTTTACCGGCGAGAAGCTGGTGCTGGTTCCGGCGCTGCACCCCGATTTTGCCCTAATCCACGTCCAGCGTTGCGATGCCTACGGCAATGCGCAGATCGATGGGCTGCCATTCATGGACCTCGATCTGGCAATGGCGGCGAACCGCGTGATCCTGACCAGCGAGCGTATTGTCTCGAATGACCAGATCCGCCGTGCGCCCGACCAGACAAAGATTCCGTTTCTGGCGGTCGACGCCGTCGTTGAGGTTCCTTTCGGTTCGGCGCCGCACGAGTGCTACGGCCTCTACGAACCGTTGTTCAAGCATTTGGACTTCTACGCTGCCCAGATGAGGCAAGATCCCGAAAACGGTATGCGGTCGTATCTCGAGCGGTATTTCTATGGCCCAAAGTCGTGGACCGAGTACCTCGACTTCCTCGGTCTCGAAGAATTGCTCGGCGCGGGCCGCCGCGGAAAGAGCATTTATGACGACTAGCACGAGCAGTTATACGGCGAGCGAGCTGCTGGCGGTAATGAGCGCGCGGTTGCTGCGCGACGGGCAGGTGGTGTTTGCCGGCGTCGGTATACCGCTTTTGGCCGCGACCTTAGCCCAAGGGCTGCACGCTCCGGGCCTCACCATCCTTTTCGAGGGCGGCACGATCGGCGCCTTTGTCGAGCCGGGGAAATTGCCGCCCTCGACCAACGAACAACGCTGCACGCGCCGCGCCAACATGGTGCTGAGCAGCACCGACGTGCTGTTGCTCCTGCAACGGGGCTATGTCGATATCGGGTTTATGGGGGGCGCGCAGATCGACCAATACGGCAATCTCAACAGCTCGTTTATCGGCGATCCGCGGCACCCGACGGGCCGTCTACCGGGTACCGGTGGTGGGAACGATATCGCCAGCCTGACGCAGATGATCGTAGCAATGAAGCACGAAAAGCGCCGGTTTGTGAAAAAGGTCGATTTTGTCACCAGCCCCGGTTTTCTGACCGGCGACAACAGCCGGCGCGAGGCCGGGCTGATCGCCGGCGGCATGTATCGCGTCGTCACAGATCTCGGCATGCTCGGCTTTGATGGGGGCTCGAAACGTATGACGCTCCTGGCGCTCCACCCTGGCATCACCGCCGACCAGGTGCGAGAGAACACCGGTTTCGAGCTGTTTGTCGCCGCCGAGCTCCCGGTCACCGACCCACCTACCGAGAACGAACTGGCCGTGCTGCGGCATCTCGACCCCGACCGCGTCTACACGGCCTGAGGTGCATCGCGGTGACGATCTTTTCGAACACCTTTGGCCTTGCGATGCGAAACTTCACGACTTATCCGGAAATGCCGGATCCGCGCGCGCTGATCGCATATGCCGCCAAGGCCGAAGAGCTCGGGTTCGATTCGATTTGGGTCTGGGACCATATCTTTCTTGGGGTCGATCCGCCCTTCCCGGTCATCGACTCTTTGACCCTGCTGGCGGCGGTCGCTGCGCGCACTACCAGCATCAAGCTCGGCACCGGGGTGCTGGTCTTGCCATTGCGCAACCCGGTAGTGCTGGCCAAAGAGCTGTCGAGCCTCGATCTGATTGCTGGAGGTCGGCTGCTGCTCGGCATGGCCTCAGGCTGGTACAAACGCGAGTTCGACGCGGTCGGAGTGCCTTTCGATCAGCGCGGCCGCATCATGGACCGCAACCTCGAAATCTTGCGTCGTTTGTGGACCGAGGACCAGGTCAACGGCGAGTACCCCCCGCATCACCTGCGCGGCTCCAATATGTCACCCAAGCCGTCCCGGCTCCCAACGACGCTGATCGGTGGCTATGTCGACCGAGTGCTGAAGCGAGCGGCGCTCAACGGCGGCTGGTTGACCTATTTCTACACACCCGAGGGTTTCGCCAGATCCTGGGCGAAAGTGTGCGCCTTTGCCGAAGCGGCGGGGGGAGATCCGGCGACATTGCTTAGCGCCAACCAGCTGCCGATCTATGTCGGGCCGTCGCGCGAAGCGGTCGAGGCGCCGATGATGGATTGGCTCGGCCAAGAGTGGGACTACGCGGCGTGGAGCGACTCGACCAAAAAAGCAGCGATCTTCGGCGCGGTCGACGAGTGCATTGCGCAACTCCGCGCGCAGCTCGCGGTCGGTGTCCAGAAGCTCATCTTCATCCCTTACAAATACCAAGCGGATCAGGTCGAGATCATAGCTCGTGAGATCATTCCGCGGCTGCGAGGTGAACGATGACGGATGACCGGGACGTCCTTTTGGTCGTCGACGTGCAGAACGATTTCTGCCCCGGCGGAGCGCTCGCCGTGCCGCAGGGCGACGAGATCGTTCCGGCGGTCAACCGGCTGGCGGCCAAATTCGCCCATGTGGTCCTGACCCAGGATTGGCACCCGCGCGGACATAGCTCGTTTGCCGGTTCGCATCCCGGCAAGCAGCCTTTCGACTCGATCGAGGAGTCTTATGGCCAGCAGATCCTGTGGCCGGATCACTGCGTGCAGGGAACGCAAGGAGCCGCGTTTCACCCCGGCCTCGACGTCCCGCATGCCGAGCTCGTGTTGAGAAAGGGCTACAGAAGCACGATCGACTCCTATTCGGCGTTTCGCGAGAACGATCGGCGGACGCCAACGGGGCTGGCCTCCTATCTCAAGGAGCGGGGGTTTGAACGAATCACCTTGTGCGGCCTAGCCACCGATTTCTGCGTCTTCTTTTCGGCGATCGATGGTCGTGAAGCGGGCTTCGAGGTCAGCGTCGTGACTAACGCCTGTCGCGGCATCGATCTAGACGGCTCGCTCGCTCGGGCAATGCGCTCGATGAGCGAGGCTCGGGTGACGGTTCGCGTCGAATAAGGCGTCGGCCAGCTCAGCCGCGGCGTGGCAGCGAACGACGTTCGACTTGAAAGGTGGGTGGCTTTCTCGGCTCCAGGCGCGGCACAAAATCGCGAGCCGCGCTCTCCTCCTCGGCCGTACGCGCCACCAGCCGAATCGAAGATCGCCGCGGAGGATTGGGGCGCGCAGGCTTCTTTGCGGCGGCCGGGCGTTCGCTGATCCGAACGTCGAGAGTGAACCCATGGACCTGGGTGCCACGCAGCGCCGCCACGGCGAGGTTGGCCGCGCGCTCGGTGGCGATATCGACGAAGCCATAGCGCAGCCGCCTACCTGTCGCCGGATCACGAGCAATTGAAGCGCTCAGCACGATCCCAAACGAGTCGAAGGTCTCGGCCAACTCATCGTCGGTGAATTCCGGAGGCAGGTTCGCAACAAAAATATTGCCCCGGGAGTGATTTGCTCTCATCGGCCTTCGTCCTTCACGCTCAGTTCATTCGACATCGCTGGGTTATAGGAAGAAAATGTCTGCCACCGTGGTCTGCGGAGAATGCTCAGTTCTGCAATGCTGCATTGCGGCATGGCAGCATTGCATCATGTTCCTCTGTGCCACAAATCGCCAAATTAGGGATCAGAGCCTGCGAAACAATCGCACCGCTAGAGAAAACCACTATGTCAGGGATTTGGGCGAGATGTGGTCATGATTCCGCGTGAACGCTGCGACTATTCGGCGATCGTCGACCGGCCGCCACTCAAACTGCCGAACCAGGCTCGCCTCATCGTTTGGACGATTGTCAATCTCGAATTCTGGTCGATCTCGCGCCGAATGGCGCGGCAAGTGCTGCCTGCACCGACTGGCGAGGTCCTCGTGCCGGATGTCCCGAATTGGTCTTGGCACGAATACGGCATGCGAGTGGGCGTCTGGCGCTTCTTCGACCTTTTCGCGCGCTTGGGGATTCGCCCGACCCTGTCGATCAACGCGCGCGTCTGCCGGGAATACCGCCGCGTCGCCCGGGCGGCCCGCGAGGCGGGCTGGGAATTCATGGGCCATGCCTGGGAGCAGATCCCGATCCACAAAATCGACGATCAGGCCCAGATGATTGCCCGCTCGCTCGATACGCTCGAGCGTTTTGCTCGCACCCGGCCGATCGGCTGGCTTGGTCCGGGACTGACCGAGACCTACGAGACGCCCGATCTGCTTGCCGCCGCCGGCATCAGATACATCGGTGACTGGGTTTACGACGACGAGCCGACCGAGATCCGCACGACCCACGGTCCGCTTATCACCTTGCCTTACTCGGTCGAGCTCAACGACATCCCGATGATGCTGGTCCAGCATCACGAATCGGCGTATTTCACGCAGCGCTGCATCGACAGCTTCGAGCGGCTGTATCGCGAGGGAGCCGAACGGGCAAAGATCATGGCGATCGCGATCCATCCGTACATCAGCGGCCAGCCGCACCGGATCAAATATCTCGAAGCTGTCTACGAGCACATCAGCCGTTACGAGGACGTTCTGCACTGGAACGGGGTCGAGATCCTCGACTGGTACCTGTCGGCCAGGGCGGAGCTGTGATTATCAGAGAAGGTGTCATGCTCCCGTCCGAGCGGTTCGATTTTTCGCCCATCGGGCAACGGCCAAAGCTAGCATTGCCTGGCGGTGCCAGGTTGGCGGTTTGGGTGATCGTCAATGTCGAGGACTGGGATCCGACCCAGCCGATGCCGCGAACCGTGTTGACACCGCCGGCCGGCGGCGCGCCGATGCCCGACATTCCGAACTGGGCCTGGCACGAATATGGCAACCGGGTCGGATTTTGGCGCATGCTCGAGGTGCTCGACCATTTCCGCGTCCGCGCGGTCCTCGCGATAAACGGCTCGGCCATCCAACGATATGGGCCGATCGCCCAAGCGGCGCTCGAACGCGGGTGGGAGTTCATCGGCCATGGCTTTACCCAACGGAGCATGCAGAAGGTCGCCGACGAACGGGACGACATCCGCAAGACTGTGGCTGCGATCCGCGACTTGACCGGTAGGCCCCCGCGCGGCTGGCTCGGCCCCGGCCTGACCGAAACCTGGGAGACGCCCGACCTCTTGGTCGAAGAGGGGTTCGATTACGTCTGCGACTGGGTGCTCGACGACCAGCCCGTGTGGCTCAAGACCCGCACCAGACCGATCGTCAATCTCCCCTACACGCAGGAATGCAACGATGTGGCAATGATGCTGATCCAGCATCACAAGGCCAGCGAATACTACGATCGCGCGATCGACCAGTTCGCGCAGCTCTACGCCGACTCGGCCCAGTCGGCGCGGGTCATGGCGCTGGTGGTGCACCCCTACATTATGGGGGCGCCGCACCGGCTCAGATATTTTCGCGATGCGCTCGCCCGTATACGCGACCATTCCAACGTGGTGTTTTGGACCGGCGAACAGATCCTCGACTGGTACGGAAGGCAACCCGGCGCAACGTAGCGACCCCGCTCAAGGCGGGTGAACTCGCCTATTACAGCCTTCGGCGACCCGATGACCCCAATATGGCCGATCGGGGTGAACGCGGCGACCATCGAACCCGTTCACTCGTTGTCAGTCGGTCGAACCCGATAGTATCGTAGCGATGACTGGTCCGGAATATCGTCAAGGCGAAGGAGAAGCGCGATGGCAAGGTCTTTCCAATTTGACGTCGATTCCGTCGTCGAAAAACTCAACCGAATTTTGCAGATGGAACTTGCCGCGGTCATCTACTACACCCACTACTCTTTTATGATCTACGGTCACGCACGAATTCCGATCACTTCATGGTTGCGTGATAACGCGACGGAATCTCTGGCCCACGCTCAAGAGGCGGGTCAAATGATCATGCGGTTGCACAAGAGGCCGGCTCTCGGCATCGCGGCGTTGCCGACCACTCCGCACAATACGATCGACGAGATCCTGACCGAATCAATAAAGCGGGAGGAAGCTGGGGTGGAACTCTATCGGGAATTACTCGCCCTTGTGAAAGACAAATCGGTCGTTCTCGAGGAATATGCGATGCGCCTGGTGTCGGCCGAGGCCGTGCATCTGCGCGAGATGGAGCTTATGTTGATGAAGCGCGCACCCGAGTAGAGCTTATTTCCGCGATCGAAGGCGACCGGAGCCGCCTCTTCCCGGATTCAGGTTGAGCCTCTGCCGAACTCGGCTTGGGGGCTGAGTTTCAGCGGCTTTCATTGCCCGAATTTGAGCCCTTAGCGCATCAGTCATCGGCGCTAAGGTAGCTGGTGCTCGTTAGCAGGTGATCGGCGTCGAATTTCGTCCCTCGGTGCCGCTTGCTAATTAATACCGCAGCTTTGCTACGAATGTCCTGCATGTCGCCCGATGTATTGTACCGCCTCTGCGGATCATCGGGCCGTTTTCCGCCACCGTTGATGAATGCGACGCCAGCGAAGGGCTGGGTCGGAAGGTAGAGTCATTTGCTGGTAATTGAGACGGGCTCCGCCCTCCTCACCAAGATGGTCTGCGGCGCTCCGCCGGCAAAAGAGATCCCGGACTGAGTGTCCGACTCAGAATCGTATAGGTAGCATCAGGCGCGGGCCAGTCGCCTAACAAGAAGCTGGACCGAGGCGAGGTAGAGCCACGCCTTGGCGCTGGCGATGGTCGCTTCAAAATCTTTGGCGAGG
>Ga0187846_10000052_pt1 | contig 67177 bp, 58 predicted proteins | sample TC_taG_FD_161473 | JGI IMG/M metagenome (GOLD analysis project Ga0187846, IMG submission 161473) | Biofilm microbial communities from the roof of an iron ore cave, State of Minas Gerais, Brazil - TC_06 Biofilm (v2) | ecosystem: Environmental > Terrestrial > Deep subsurface > Cave > Wall biofilm... | reverse complement strand
TGGAAAGCCGGAACTACTCCGAGGAGATCGCGTACGAGATCGACAAGGAGGTCCGCCGAATCATCGATGAGTGCTACGGGCGGGCCCGCGTCGTGCTCACCGACCACCGCGAAGTGCTCGAGCGGATCGCGCGGGCGCTCCTGGAGCGGGAGTCGCTCGAGAGCGAGCAGCTCGACGCGCTGATCGCCGGCCGGCCGCTGCCGCCCGATATTCCGGCGCCGGCTCCGTCGGCGCCCGCGGCGACGCAGGAGGTCAAGTCGTTCTCGCGGCCGGACGCGACGAGCCCGCCGAAGCTCAAGCCCGAGGCAACCGGGTAAGCGAACCGAGCAACGCACAGCATACGAGCCGGGGGGGACTCGGTGCTCGAGGTGCCGCCGTACACGGTTGAGCCCCGCGTCGAGGTCAGGGCGAAGACGACGGCGCTGGTCGTGGTAGACATGCAGAACGATTTTGTCGACCCGAAGGGCAGCCTCTGCGTCGAAGGCGCCCGCGGGACCGTGCAGGCCATCCTCCGCCTCCGTACGCTCGCCCGCGCTCACCACATCCCGGTCGTGTACACGCAGGACTGGCACCGCCCCGGGGACGCCGAGTTCGACCTCTGGGGGCCGCACGCGGTGGCGGAGACGTGGGGCGCCGAGATCGTCCCCGACCTCGCGCCGGGGCCCGACGAGCTTATCATCCGCAAGCTGCGGTACGACGCGTTCTACGGGACCGCGCTCGAGCACGAACTGCGGCAGCGGCAGATCGACACGCTGATCGTCACGGGGACCGTGAGCAACATTTGCGTGCTGCACACGGCGGGAAGCGCCGCGCTGCGGTGGTTTCGGATCATCGTCCCCATCGACGCGGTGTCTTCGCTCACCGAATTCGACCAGCACGCGGCCCTCCGGCAGATCTCCTTCCTGTACCGCGGGACCCTCACCCGAAGCGACGGCATCGCGGTCGTCCCGTTCTGAAATTTCCCCGCCGCGGAGGGTGCGCCGCCCCGCGCGCGGGCTGTGCTATGATGGAACTCCCCGGGCCGCGCGCCGGCGCGCTCGGGGGGACGCGGCGTGCCCGTCGACGCGCACAGGAGGATTTGGGTGCCGAAGAGCAGGAAGCGGCGGGGGTTTCCCTGGCGGGCGACCGCGATCTACGTTCTCATCGTCGCCGCCGCCGGCGCCGCACTCGTGGCGTGGGACCGCGCGTACGAGGCCCGGCGGGCCGCCCTGATGGTCCCGCCCACTCCCGAAGCTCGGGTCACGAGCCTGGTCGAACAGGTCGTCGGGCCCGGAGCGGTCCAGAGCATCAAGCTTGACCAGAAGACCGGAGAGCTCGAGATGACCGTCAAGGACATCGTGAGCCAGGACGCCAAGACCCTCGATCAGAAGAAGAAGTTCTTAACTGGCGAGGGGACGGTGGCGATCCAGAGCGTCCTCAGCCAGATGGTCACCCTCAAGAAGGTCACGATCAACTTGGTGAAAGACGGCAAGGTGCTCGCCACGGTCCGCAGCGTGCCCGGTGTCTCCGCGCCCACAACCGATTTTGCCCCGGACTTGAAGTAGGCGCCGCGTCCCCCAATCGTTAGAAGGCGTACGTCGCCCGCACCTGAACGGCGACCGTGAGCGTCCCAGGAAGGACGGCCGTCGCGGACTCGGCCGGGGCCTGCATCGCCATACGGGGCAGCGGCGAGATCCCCGGCTCGATCTCCTCGAGTCGGACCACGCGGACGAGCGTCACCCCGGCCGCGGCGGCCGCGGCCGTCGCCGCGGCGCGCGCGTCCTGGATCGCGGCGGCAAGCGCCCGGTCGCGGAACGCCGCGGGGTCGCGAAGCCCGAACGTCACGCCATCGAGGATGTTGGCGCCGGCCGACGTCGCGGCGTCGATCACGCGCCCCGGCAGACTGAGGTCGTCCAGGGTGACCGAGATCCGCTGCACGGCCTGATAGCCGCTGATCTCTCCGGACGGCTGCTTGCGCTCCGCGAACAGGTTGACCTCCACCGTCCGGATCCGCTCGCGGGGGACGCCGAGGGCGGTGATGCGGCCGATGATCTGGTTCATCGCCGCGCTGGTGCGTTCTTGTGCGTCCTGAGCCGTGGGGCGGGACGTCTGGACCCCCACCGTGATCGTGGCGCGGTCGGCGGGGGCCTCGGCGACGCCGTGCCCGGTCACGAGGATCATCCGGCCCGGCATCTCCGCGGACGCGCCCATCGGCGGGGGCGGGGCCTGCGCGCGCGCGGGGGCGGTCGCGCTGGGGAATCCAGCGAGGACGGCCGCGGCCAGCGCAAACACGAACGTCGCCTTCACCTTGCCCATCACACACCTCCCGGGGGGTCGTGTCGTTCTGGGTAGTACGGGGTTTGCCGGGGCGGGCGTTCCGTCCTGCGGCGCGGGGACGCCGGCGTGGAGGGATGCTCGGGCGGTGACACGAAGCAAAGGCAGGCCCGTTGTGTCGGGCGCGGAGTGAGCCTAGTCTGGAGGCGGAGATGTTTGCGCTCAACTTCTATTCCAGCGTCTTTGCGCAGTCTCTGCGGGATGGTCGCAAGACGCTGACCATCCGGCTGGGCGACAAGCGCGACAAGTATCAGGAAGGCCAGCTCGTCTGGGTCACGGTGGGCGCCCGGTTCGGGACCCGGCAGCGGATTTTCACCGCGGTGATCGACCGGGTGGACGTGAAGACGCTGCGCGAAGTGTCGCCCCGGGAAATCGAGCGGGAAAACCCCTTGTCCCGCGAGCACGCGGATCTCGTGGAGTTCCTTTCCAAGATCTACGGCCGCGCCGTGTCCGTGGACGATATGGCCACCGTCATCCACTTCTCGCGCGTCACCGATGCGAAGGAGGAGTAGCCGGCCGGATTCCGCGAGGATTCCACGCGCGCATCGGCCCGACCGGCCGCGTCCCGGCGTGACCGGAGCCGAACGGCTCCGATGACCGTTCCCCTGATCGAGTGTGTGCCAAACTTCAGCGAGGGCCGGCGCCCCGAGGTGCTCGAGGCGCTTGCCGCCAGCGTCCGCGCGGTCCCGCGGACCCGGCTGCTCGATCTGTCCGCCGACCCAGACCACAACCGCGCGGTGCTGACGTTCGTGGGGGACGGGGAGGCCGTCCTCGATGCCGCGCTGCGGAGCGCGGCCGTAGCCGTGGAGCGGATCGACCTCGGGGTCCACACGGGGGTCCACCCCCGGATCGGCGCCGTGGACGTCGTCCCGTTCGTGCCGCTGTACCAGGCGTCGATCGCCGCGTGCGCCGCGCTCGCCCGCCGCTTCGGGGAACGGCTCGCGTCGCGCTTCGCGATCCCCGTCTACCTGTACGCCGAAGCGGACCCGCGCCGGCGGGGGCTCGCCGCGATCCGGCGGGGAGGGTTTGAGGGTCTCCGCACGTCGATCGCGGATCCCGAACGGCGGCCCGATTTCGGGCCGGCCCGGGTCCACCCCTCGGGCGGCGCCGTCGCGGTCGGCGCGCGCGGCATCCTCATCGCGTTCAACGTCAACCTCGAGAGCTCCGATCTGCGGGCGGCGCGCGCGGTCGCGCGCATCATCCGCGAGTCGGGGGGCGGGCTCCCCGCGGTTCAGGCGATGGGGTTTCCGCTCCCATCCCGCGGCGTCGTGCAGGTGTCGATGAACCTGCTCGACTACCATAGAACCCCGCCGCTCCTGGCGCTCCAGCGCGTCGCCGCGGAGGCCGCGCGGCTCGACATCGCCGTGGCGGACGCCGAGATCGTCGGCTGCGCCCCGCGGGAGGCCCTCCCGCCGGACCCCGCGACGGCGCTCCGCCTGCGGAGCCTGCGCCCGGGGCAGATCCTCGATCCGGCGCGGCTGGCGTCCGCGATGGGGACGGGAGACTAGGAGCCGCGCGCCGTGGCCCCCTCCGCTGTCCGCTGCGGGAACACCTTGCTGGAGTTCGGCCGGCGCACGCTCGTCGTGGGAATCCTCAACATGGCCCCCGATTCGTTCGCGGGTGACGGCCTCGCGGGCGATCCCGCGGCGGCCGGAGCGCGCGGCAAGGAGATGTGGGCCGCGGGCGCCGACGTGCTCGATGTGGGCGGACGGTCGACGCGGCCGGGCGCCGCCCCCGTCGACACCGCGGAGGAGATCCGGCGGACGATTCCCGCGATTCGGCGGCTCGCGGAGGCCGGCATTCCGGTGAGCGTGGACACCACCTCCGCGGCCGTGGCGGCGGCCGCGCTCGACGCGGGCGCCGGAATGGTCAACGACGTCTCGGCGCTCCGCGCCGACCCCGAGATGGGGCCGCTCGTCGCGCGCGCGAGGGTGCCGGTCGTGCTGATGGATTGGGACGACCGGGCCGGGGCGGCGGATGCCGTCGGGGAGACCGTCGCCATGCTCCGGCGGCGGATGGACGCCGCCCAGGCCGCGGGGATTCCCGAGACCCAGATCCTGGTCGATCCGGGATACGGGTTCGGCCTCACGCTCGCCCAAAATATGGAACTCCTCAGGCGCCTCCGCGAACTCTGCGCGCTCGGTCGGCCGATCCTGATCGGAACGTCGCGCAAAGGGAGCATCGGGAAGGTGTTGAACCTTCCGGTCAATGAGCGGCTCGAAGGGACCGCGGCGACGGTCGTGGTGGCGATCGCCAACGGCGCGGACGCCATCCGCGTGCACGACGTCCGGGCGATGGCCCGGGTCGCGCGGATGACCGACGCGATCGTCCGCGGGCTTCCCGACGCCCCCGGGGAGGTTGGCGCGCCGTGAGCGACCGCATCGTGCTGAGCGGCATGGCGTTCTACGCGTACCACGGTGTGCGCCCCGAGGAGCAGGCCCAGGGCCAAGTGTTCACCGTGGACGTTACGGTGGAGGCCGACCTGCACCGCGCGGGGCACACGGACGAGATCGGCGATTCCCTCGACTACCGGGAGGTCTACGCCCGCGTCCAGCAGGTCGTGACCGGCGAGCGGTACAAGTTGCTGGAGGCCGTGGCCGAGGCGGTCGCGCACCGCCTGCTCGAGATCGAGCGCGTGCAGGCGGCCACCGTGTGCGTGCGCAAGCCGCACGTGCAGCTGGGAGGGCCGCTCGCGTACGCCGCGGTCGAGGTCACCCGCCGGAAGCGCGCATGACGCCGGCGGTGCGCCGCGGCTGGCTGCGGCGCGCGCTCTTCCTCGAGATCGTCTCGGTCGTCTGGATGGCCGCCGAGGGCGGGGTGGCCATCGCCGCGGGGGTGGTGGCCGGCAGCCTCTCGCTCGAGGCGTTCGGGGTGGACAGCCTCATCGAGATTCTCACCGCACTCGTCGTGCTGTGGCGTCTTCGGGTGGAGATGGCGCCGGCGCCCGGTCTCGAGGATCGCGTGGAGGCGACCGAGCGGCACGCCGCCCGCCTCGTGGCCGTGGGCCTGCTGGCGCTCGCGCTCTACATCCTGGTGGAAGCGGTGATGACCGTGTGGACCCGCGGGGTCGCCCGCCCCGGGGCGTGGGGATTCATCGTTGCGGTCATCGCGGCCGCCGGCATGCCGGTGTTGTGGGCCGCCAAGCGGCGGGCGGCCCGCGCGCTCGACAGCGAAGCTCTCCGCGAGGACGCGCTCGGGAACCTGGTGTGCGGCTTGATGGCCGTGATCCTGCTCGCGGGGCTGGCGGCCCAACGGGCGGGGCTTTGGTGGGCTGACCCGGCCGCGGCACTCCTGCTCGGGGTCATCGTGGCCCGGGAAGGGTGGGAGGCGTGGGAGCGCGGGAGAGAACCCACGCGCTTGTCGGTCCGCGCGTTCGTCGGCCTCGGCTCAAACATGGGAGACCGCGCGCAGACGCTCGCCCACGCCCTGCGCCTGCTCGAGGGGCCGGGTGTGTCGATCGCCGCGCGCTCGCCCGTCTACGAGTCTCCTCCGTGGGGGGTGCCCGACCAGCCCAGGTACCTCAATCAGGTGGTCGAGCTCCGGACGACGCTCTCGCCCGCCGAGCTGCTCGCGCGATGCCTGGACGTCGAGCGTCGGCTGGGCAGGGTGCGGACGACGCGGTGGGGGCCGCGCACGATCGACCTCGACATCCTCCTGTACGACGAGATCGAGATGAGCACGCCCGACCTCACCATTCCCCACCCTCACCTGCCCGGCCGGGCGTTCATGCTCGTGCCCCTCGCCGATCTCGCGCCCGGGTTGGTGCTTCCGGGCGGGAAGACCGTCGAGACGCTCCTGCGCGCGCTGCCCGACCGGGGCGAGATACGCGAGTACGTCCCGACCGAGGGCGCGCGCGAGCAGGCGTCCCCCGCGGGATGACGTCGAAGGAGGAACGGGTGGAGGAGTACACGCTCGACCGGACGCTTTCCAACCTCGGCACGCGCACGATCGGGCGGTACGCGCGCTGGCACGCCACTCTGCCGTCGACCAACGACCTCGCGATGGACCTCATCAAGATTCCCGTCCCCGAGGGCACCGTCATCGTCGCGGAAGAGCAGACCGCCGGCCGGGGGCGGATGGGGCGGACGTGGGCCTCACCTCGCGGAGGGATCTGGCTGTCGGCGATTCTCCGTCCGGGCCTGCCCCTCGCCCGGGTGCCGCTGATCGGGCTCGCCGCGGCGATCGCGGCCGCGCGGGCGATCCGTGAAACCACGCGGCTGCTCGCGCGGGTGAAGTGGCCCAACGACGTGATGATCGACGGGCGGAAGGTGGTCGGGATCCTGCTCGAGACCGCGCCCGACGCGGAGTGGATTGTGATCGGGATCGGCGTCAACGCGAACATCGCCCCCGGGGCTCTCCCGGTCCGGACGGGATTCCCCGCGACCTCGCTCGAGGCCATCCTCGGCCACCCGGTGGACCGTGGGGCGCTCCTGCGGGCGCTGCTGCAGGGGCTGGATCGCGGCTACGAGCGGCTCAGGTCCGGCGAGGTGCCCCCGACCCTGTCGGCGTGGCGCGAGATGTCGGAAACGCTCGGCCACCCGGTGCGCGTGGAGCTGCCGGACGGCGTGGTCGACGGGGTCGCGGAGGACATCGACGACACGGGCGCCCTGCTCGTCCGCCGGGGCGACGGGACGCTCGCGAAGGTCTTCGCGGGGGACGTTGGCGTGGCGGAGGCGGCGCGATGATCACGGCGGTCGACGGCATCACCGTCGGCCACGCCACGGATCTCGAGCACCTCACCGGCTGCACCGCGGTGGTGGCCGCGGGCGGCGCGGTCGCGGGGGTGGCGGTCACCGGCGGCGCGCCGGGGACGCGGGAGACGGAGCTTCTGCGGCCCGAGAACGTGGTGGAGCGCGTGCACGCGGTGCTGCTGTGCGGCGGGAGCGCGTTCGGGCTGGCCGCGGCCGACGGGGCGACCCGGTATCTCGCCTCGCTCGGGGTGGGGTTCGATACCGGGGCCGCGCGCATCCCGATCGTGCCCGCCGCGGTGATCTATGACCTTGGGATCGGAAGCGCGGTCTGGCCGGACGCCGCGATGGGCGAGGCAGCGTGCCGGGCGGCCCGCCCCGGCCCCGTTGAAGAGGGCTGCGTCGGCGCCGGGACGGGCGCCACGGTCGGTAAAGTTCTGGGGATCGGGCGAGCGATGAAGTCCGGGGTGGGGACGTGGAGTGCGCGCCTGGGAAACGGGTCCACCGTGGGCATCCTCGTCGTCACCAACGCGTTCGGGGACGTCCTGGACGTGCACACCGGGGCGATTCTCGCCGGCGCGCGCGATCCCGCATCCGGCCGGTTCGTCGGCACGGCGGCCCACCTCCAGGCCCACGGGCTGCCGCGCGCGTTTCCCACGAACACGACGCTCGGGGTGATCGCGACGGACGCGGCGCTGACCAAGGCGCAGGCCACGCGCCTGGCGCTCGTCGCCCAGGGGGGCCTGGCCCGCGCCGTCTCGCCGTCCCAGACGTCGGTCGACGGGGACACGTTCTTCGTCCTCAGCCGCGGAACCGCCCGCGTCGATCCCATGGCGCTCCAGGCCGCGGTGTCGACGGGGGTCCCGGAGGCGGTGATGCGGTCGGTGCGGACGGCGCGCACCCTGGGCGGCATACCGGGCCTGGCCGGATAGTTGCCCGCGCGCCGGGCGTCTGCTACGCTACCGTGTGGCCGGCATCCCTCGGAAGCCGGACCCTGATCGGTGTCGTGCGCAGGTCCGTCCGGTACTGCGCTGCAGACTGGAACGGAGGTTCCCCGTATGCTCCTCGCGGTGGACGTCGGCAACACGCACATCAAGCTCGCCCTGTACCGGGATCGGGCGCTCCTCGCGAACTGGGTGATCGCGACCGACCGGGACCGCACCGCCGACGAGTACGCGGTGCTGTGGCAGCAGTTGTTCCGCTCGAGCGGGTACGACTTCCCGGACATCGACGGCGTGGCGATCTCGTGCGTCGTCCCGCCGCTCGTCTCGCCGCTCCGCGATCTCTGCGAGCGGCATCTGCACCGCACGCCGCTCGAGGTCGGCCCGGGCATCCGCACCGGGATGCGCATCCTCTACGATAACCCGCGCGAGGTCGGCGCCGACCGGATCGTCAGCGCGATCGCCGTCTACGCCCGCCACGGCGGGCCCGCGATCGTCGTCAACTTCGGCACCGCGACGACGTTCACCGCCGTGTCGGCGCAGGGGGACTTTCTCGGGGGCGCGATCGCCCCGGGGGTCGGCATCTCCGTGGAGGCGCTGGTCGAACACGCCGCGCAGCTGCGCAAGGTCGAGCTGACCCGTCCGCCCGCGGTCATCGCCCGCAACACGATCGCCGCGATGCAGTCGGGGGTCCTCTACGGCTTCGCCGGCCAGGTGGACGGGGTCGTCGAGCGGATGCGGCAGGAGCTGGGCGGCCGCGCGACCGTCGTCGGCACCGGCGGGTTCGCGGAGCTGATCGCCCCCGTGGCCCGGTCGATCGACCACGTGGACCCGCTGCTCACGCTCGAAGGCCTGCGCCTCCTCTACGCGCGGAACACCGCGCTCGATGCGGCAGGAGAGGTCCCGCGGCGAGTCTAACACACCGTGGATGAAGCGCGTTGTCAGCGTCAGCCTCGGCAGCAGCAAGCGTGACAAGCGCGTCGAAACGGAGATCCTCGGCGAGCGGTTCGTCGTCGAGCGCATCGGCACGGACGGCGACCTCGGACGTTTCCGCGCCACGGTCGAGGACCTGGACGGCCAGGTCGACGCGATCGGGATGGGCGGGATCGATCTGGACCTGCGGGCCGGGCGCGCCCGCTACCGGCTGCGGGACGCCGCGCGGCTGATCCAGGGGGTCCGCCGGACACCGGTCGTCGACGGCGGCGCCATCAAGATGTCGTGGGAGAAGTACCTCATCCTCGAGTACCTGCCCAAGGAAGCGGGGATTTCGTTCGCGGGACGGCGCGTGCTGCTGATGAGCAGCGTCGACCGGTACGGCATGGCGGAGGCGTTCACGGAGGCGGGCGCGCAGACGGTGTTTGGGGACTTCTACTTCGCGCTGGGCATCCCGATCCCGATGCGGTCGCTCGGGACGGTCCGGATGCTCGCGGCGTGCATGCTGCCGGTCATGACCAAGCTGCCGTTCAAGCTGCTCTATCCGACGGGGGAGAAGCAGGAGCGGACGACCCCCCGCTACGGCCACCTGTTCGCGTGGGCGGAGGTGCTGGCCGGGGACTTCCACTTCATCCGCCGGTACATGCCCGAGGACCTGACAGGGAAGACCATCTTCACGCAGACGATCACCGCGGAGGACCGCGCGGCGCTGCAGCGCCGCCGCGCGCAGACGCTGATCACCGTGACGCCCGACATGGACGGCCGCTCGTTCGGGACGAACGTGTTGGAGGGGATCGTGGTCGCCCTGTCGGGCCGCCGCAGCGACGAGCTCCGTCCCGACGAGATCGTGCAGTGGCTGCTGCGGGCCGGGTTTCGCCCGCGCATCGAGACGCTGACCCCGGCATGAGCAGGCCGCGCGCCCACGCGCCCTCGCCGATGGGCCGGTTCGGCTTCGTCCTGCATCCGCTCTACGTGGCCGACTACGCGAAGAAATTTCCCGTGGTGCGGTACCTGCCCGGGCGCCTCGTGGAGACGGCGTTCCGGGCCGTCCCGCCGTTCGAGGCGTCGCACATCACCGGCATCGTCTCGAGCACCGGCGCGCGGGCGGAGGGCTGGTTCATCGGCCTGCCGTGGACGCCCCGCGTCATCCTCGGCGCGCCTCCCGAGCTCGTCTACCGGCGGCTGATCCAGGCCGGGCGCATCGCCGAGCGGTTGGGGGCGGGCATCCTCGGGCTCGGCGCGTTCACGAAGGTGGTCGGCGATCGCGGCCTCACGGTCGCGCGCGCGCTCGAGATCGGCGTCACCACGGGGAACAGCCTGACCGTCGCCACGGCCGTCGAGGGCGCGCTGCTCGGCGCCGCGCGGATGGGGATCGAGATCCCCGCGGCCAGGGTGACGGTCGTGGGCGCGACGGGCGCGATCGGCGCGGCCTGCTGCCAGATTCTCGCCCGCCAGGTGGGCGGCCTGATCCTGGTGGCCCGCACGCGGGACCGCCTCGACGCGCTGGCCGAGCGCCTCCGCGCCACGGCGCCGGCGCGCGTGGACGTGATCACCGACGTCCGCGCGGCCGTGGGGGCGGCCGACGTCGTCATCACGGTCAGCACCGCCACCGACGTGCTGATCGAGCCGGAGGATCTCCGTCCCGGCGCGGTCGTCTGCGACGTGGCCCGGCCGCGCAACGTGTCCCGCCACGTGTACGAGCGCCGCGACGACGTGCTGGTGCTCGACGGCGGGGTGATCGAGGTCCCCGGCCCGGTGGAGTTCGGGCTGGATTTCGGGTTCCCCCCGCGGTCGTGCGAGGCGTGCATGGCGGAGACGATCCTGCTCGCGCTGGAGCGGCGCTACGAGGACTACACGCTCGGGCCCGATGTCCAGCTCGACAAGGTGGAAGAGATCCACGCGATGATGCGCACGCACGGGTTCCGCCTGTCCGGATTCCGGCGGTTCGAGCGCAAGATCACCGACGACGAAGTCGACGCCATCCGGCGCGCCGCCCGCACGGGTGCGGCGCGGTCGGTTTCGCTGGGCTTTTGACAACCCCCGGGCGTTCGGGTATACTACCGCCGACACACGTCGAGGCTGAGGGCTACCCTCAGTCTCGTCCCCTCTTCTGAGGGGTCTACATCTTTTCCAGGTGAGCCGCGCCTTATGATGGAAGAAAAAGAAACGATTCTAACCCCCGAGGGGCTGCGGAAACTGGAGGAAGAGCTCGGGTTCCTCAAGACCGTGAAGCGCAAAGAGGTGGCCGAGCGGATCAAGCAGTCGAAAGAGTTCGGCGACCTGATGGAGAACTCCGAGTACGAGGACGCGAAGAACGAGCAGGCGTTCATCGAGGGCCGGATTCTCACCCTCGAGGGAATGCTCCGCAACGCCAAGGTCATCAATAATCACGAGGTCCGGTCGGACGTCGTCACGGTCGGCAGCACCGTCCGGCTCGAGGACGAGGCGGGAGAGGAACTCAGCTACACGATCGTGGGATCGCCCGAGGCGGACCCGCTCCACGACCGGATCAGCAACGAATCCCCCGTCGGCCAGGCGCTGCTGGGCAAGCGGAAGGGAGAAACGGTGACCGTCCGCGCCCCCGGCGGGACGATCAAGTACACGATCAAGGCGATCAAGCGCTAGCCCCCACCCGCACCTCCCCGCTTCGGATCACGCTCCAGGTCGCGCCCGCGCCGGCCGCTCGGGTCGGCGACGCGGGTATCAGAAGGTGGAGTCTAGATATCGGAAGATAGATTCTACCGGTGTCCGGTGTCCGGCGCGGCGGGGCATTATACTTAAATGCCGAATCGCGTGCCGCCCGCGCCGTTCGGCAGGAGTCCGGTGCCGGGCGAAGAAAAAGATGTGAAGAAAAAATGTTACGTTCCTCTGAAATCCTCGGGTCTGATGACGGCCTCGCCGGCTCCCCGCCGCGAGGGTCGGGAATGGCGAGGGGAGGAACGAGCGTAGTGCTTGGTGAGGGCCGGTTCGGATTCGCGGGATGGCCCTCACACTCTGCCGGGTCCGGCCTCCGCGGTGCGTGGTTGCGGGGGAAGCGAACAGTCGGATGACTCAACTCGTAGACGCAAGAGGAAGTCGGCGCCGACGGATACCGACGCGGGAACCCTGGCAGGGAGGAGGTCAGTCGCCAGATGTTTGAACGGTTTACGGAGCGCGCGCGCCGGGTCATCATCCTCGCCCAAGAGGAAGCCAAGCGGCTGAACCACAGCGCGGTCGGCACGGAGCACATTCTCCTCGGGATCGTCCGCGAGGGCGAGGGTGTGGCCAGCAAGGTCCTGGAGTCGCTCAACATCAGCCCCGAGCGCGTCCGCGCCGAGATCGAGAGCGCGATCGGCCGCGGCGAGCGGACGCCCCACGAAGAAGTCACGTTTACCCCCCGGGCCAAGAAGGTGCTCGAGCTGGCCCTGGACGAGGCGCGCCGGCTCGGCCACAACTACATCGGCACGGAACACCTCCTCCTCGGCCTGATCCGCGAGGGTGAGGGCGTGGCGGCACGCGTGCTGGAGGCGATGGGCGCCGACCTGGAGCGGGTGCGGTCGCAGGTCGTCTATCTCCTTGGCGAGGAAGGGACCGCCTCGTACACGAAGCAGGCCAGCAAGACGCCGACCCTCGACGAATTCGGGCGCGACCTCACCAAGCACGCGCGGGAGAACAAGCTCGATCCGGTGATCGGGCGCGAGCGGGAGATCGAACGGGTCATCCAGGTGCTCTCCCGGCGCACGAAGAACAACCCGGCCCTGATCGGCGAGCCGGGGGTGGGTAAGACCGCGATCACCGAGGGGCTCGCCCAGCGGATCGTCCGGGGGGACGTGCCGGAGGTCCTGCGGAACAAACGGGTCGTGCAGCTCGACCTGGCCGCGCTGGTCGCGGGCACGAAGTACCGCGGCGAGTTCGAAGAGCGGATGAAGAAAGTGATGGAAGAGATCCGCAAGGCCCAGGGCGAGGTCATCCTGTTCGTCGACGAACTGCACACCCTCGTGGGGGCCGGCGCGGCGGAAGGCGCGATCGACGCGAGCAACATCCTCAAGCCGTCGCTCTCGCGCGGCGAGCTGCAGTGCATCGGGGCGACGACGCTCGACGAGTACCGGAAGTACGTGGAGCGTGACGCGGCGCTCGAGCGGCGGTTCGCGCCGATCCTCGTGTCGGAGCCCAGCGTGGAGCAGACGGTCGAGATCCTGCGGGGGCTGCGCGAGCGGTACGAGGCCCACCACGGGGTCAAGATCAGCGACGAGGCGCTGGTGGCCGCGGCCACCTTGGCCGACAAGTACATCTCGGACCGCTTCCTCCCCGACAAGGCCATCGACCTCATGGACGAGGCGGCGAGCAAGATCCGCCTCCAGGCCAGCTTCCTGCCCCAGGAGGTGCGGCAGGCGCTCGAAAAAGCGGAGCGCGTCCGCCGGGAGAAGGAAGAGGCGATCAAGAGCCAGGACTTCGAGAAGGCCGCCAGCCTCCGCGACAAGGAGAAGGTGCTCCGCCAGAAGCTGGAAGAGCTGGAGAGCTCCTGGAAGACCGACAAGGGCCGCGACATCACCACCGTCAGCGGCGACGACATCGCGGACATCGTGTCGAGCTGGACTGGCATCCCGGTGATGCGGCTGGTCGAGGAAGAGACGGAGAAGCTGCTGCGCATGGAGGATTCCCTCCACCTGCGCATCGTCGGCCAAGAAGAGGCCGTGCACGCGGTGGCCCGGGCGGTCCGGCGCGCGCGCGCCGGATTGAAGGACGCCCGGCGCCCGATCGGGTCGTTCATCTTCCTCGGCCCCACGGGCGTGGGCAAGACCGAGCTCACGCTGGCCCTCGCGGAGTTTATGTTCGGCGACGAGGGCGCGGTCGTGCGCATCGACATGTCGGAGTACACGGAGCGGCACACGGTCTCCCGGCTGGTCGGGGCGCCCCCCGGCTACGTCGGGTACGAGGAGGGCGGGCAGCTGACCGAGCAGGTGCGGCGCCGGCCGTACTCGGTCGTGCTGCTGGACGAGATCGAGAAGGCGCACCCCGAGATCTTCAATGTTCTGCTGCAGATCCTGGAGGACGGGCGGCTCACGGACGCGCAAGGACGGACGGTGGACTTCAAGAATTGCGTGATCATCATGACCAGCAACGTGGGGGCGCCGCAGATCCAGCGGGATTCGTCGATCGGCTTCCGCGGACCCGAGAGCGAGCAGGCCGACGCCGACCGCTCGTACGACCGGATGAAAACCCACGTGCTGGAGGAGCTGCGGAAGACGTTCCGGCCGGAGTTCCTGAACCGCGTGGACGAGATCATCGTCTTCCGGTCGCTCACCCGCGACCAGATCAGGGCGATCGTGGACATCCTGCTCGAGCGGGTGCGCCGGGAGATGCGGGGGCAGGGCATGGCGCTGACGATGACCGACGCGGCACGGGACCTGCTGGCGATGGAGGGGTACGACCCCCAGTACGGGGCGCGGCCGCTCAGGCGGGCGCTGCAGCGCATGGTGGAGGATCCGCTCTCCGACGACATGCTCCGCGGCAAGTTCAGCCCCGGCGACGACATCCTGCTGGATGTCCGCGACGGGGTGCTGGTCTTCGAGAAGAAGCGCGAGCCCGTCGCCGCCGACAAAGGGACGTAGGCGAAGGGACTCGGTGAGGAGGCGCGACGGCCCGGGCGGTCCGCCCGGGCCGTCGTCCATCGGCGCGGGAGCGCGGGCGTGAGGCGGCAGCGCGGGGGCGAGGCGGCGGGCGGCGGACGCGTCGTGTACGTCTGCCAGGAGTGCGGCTACGAGTCTCCCAAATGGCTCGGGCGGTGCCCGACGTGCGACGCGTGGAACACGCTCGTGGAGGAGCCCGTGGCGGCGCCCCGCCGGGGCGGGCCGCCGCGCCCCCAGGCCGCCCGGGAGGCGCCCACCCCGATCGGCGAGGTGGCGCTCGACGAGGAAGCCCGGCTCGCGGTCGGCATCGGCGAGGTCGACCGCGTGCTGGGGGGAGGCCTCGTCCCGGGATCGCTGGTGCTCGTCGGCGGGGACCCGGGAATCGGCAAGTCGACGCTCGCGCTGCAGATCGCCCAGCGCCTCGCCCAGGCGAGGACGGTGCTGTACGTCTCCGGGGAAGAGTCGGTCCGCCAGACGAAGATGCGCGCCGCGCGGCTCGGGGTGGACGCGGCCGGCCTCCTCGCCCTCGCGGAGACCGACCTCGAGGCGATCAAGGGGCAGATCGCGCGGGTGGGCCCCGACCTCGTGGTGGTGGATTCCATCCAAACCGTCTTCCATCCGGATTTTCCGGGGGCGCCCGGCACCGTCGGGCAGATCCGGGAGTGCACGGGGGAGCTGCTGCGGGTGGCCAAGTCCGAGGGAGGGCCCTCGGTGTTGATCGTGGGGCACGTGACCAAGGAAGGGACGATCGCCGGCCCCCGCGTGCTCGAGCACATGGTGGACACCGTCCTGTATTTCGAGGGGGAGCGCCACCACGCGTACCGTCTGCTGCGGGTGACCAAGAACCGGTTCGGATCGACCAACGAGATCGGGATCTTCGCCATGAGCGGCCGGGGGCTGGTCGAAGTGTCGGATCCCTCCGCGCTGTTTCTGTCGGAGCGGCCCGTGGACGCGCCGGGGTCCGTGGTGGTGTGCGCGGTCGAGGGCTCGCGGCCGCTGCTGCTGGAGGTTCAGGCGCTCGTGACGAGGACGCCGTTCGGGCTCCCGCGGCGGACCGCGGCAGGGATCGACACGAACCGGATGCTGCTGCTGCTGGCGGTGCTGGAGAAGCGGACGGGGATCCACCTCGCCGCGTTCGACGTGTACGTCAGCGTGGCGGGGGGCGTGCGGATCGACGAGCCCGCCGCCGACCTGGGCGTGGCCCTCGCCGTGGCGAGCAGCCACCGCGAGCGTCCGGCGGACGCCTCCACGGTCGCGGTGGGCGAGGTCGGGCTGGGGGGCGAAGTGCGGGCGGTGAGCCAGATCGGGCGGAGGGTCGACGAGGCGGCGAAGCTCGGATTCAGGCGGGTCATCCTCCCGCGGGCCAACCTCAGCGGGCTCGAACCCGCAGGCAACGTCGAGCTTGTCGGGGTCGGGGAGATCGGGGAGGCGCTGCGCCTGGTTCTGGGCTGAGCCGCGCCGGCCCGGCGGCGGCGTTCGCCGTGCGGGGTTACGTCAGGTTGAAGATCCCGAGGCTCTTCACGCGGCTGTGCTGCTTCTCCTGGATCGCCTCGAGCTCGAGGTCGAGGAGACTGCACAGGCCCGCGACGTAGAACAGCGACGATCCGATCTCGGTCTCGACCGTCTCCCGGCAGCGATCGCACAGCGCCCCGCTCACGTGCGCGTTGAGGTACTCCTTCATTTCGGCGAGGCCGACGTCCGCGGGAAACTGCTGTTTAGTGGCGTTGATCGAGATGCACCCGCAGCTCGTCACGGCCTTCACGACGGATCGGTTGACGCGGGCGGTGGATTCCTGGAGTTTGCTCAGGACGTCGAGGATGCTGCGGTGGCGGATCAGATACGTGTCGACCTGCTCCTGGAACGTCTGCCCGGTCTCCTTCATTCGGCGGGTGCCTCCTTCTGACTTGAGACTGCCCCCTCTGGAATCGGACCCATTATAGGGACGCGATTTCCGCCGTGTCAAGCAAGCGCCGCCCCGCCGGTGCGCGCGCGGCCGCGCGCGCGGGCGAGCGCGAGTTGCCTTCCGCGCCCTCAGGCCTCATGGTATAATAAACCGTCATTTGCGGTTGGTGAAGCCCTGATGATTCGTGTCGTACGCGCCCTCGGTTTCATCTTCGGGGCGGTCATCGGATACCAGGTTGCCGTCTTCGTGGTCCACGAGATGCCCCGCGGTCTCCACGAGCCGTCGCGGCTGGGGGTGCTCGGGATCGGGATCGCGGTCGGCGGAGTCTTGGGCTGGGCGCTCGCGGGGCCGGTGCGCGCCTGGTTCGTCGGCACGATGGGCTGGGTGCTGGCCCACCTGGGGGGCGTCCCCCTCAAGGACGTCCTGACGGGCGCGGCGGGGCTCATCCTCGGGCTGGTGATCGCGTTTCTCGTCAGCATCCCGCTGCTGCGGGTACCGGTCATCGGGCCGTTCGTCATCCCGCTCGTGGCCGTGGCCGTGTTCGGCTACCTTGGCCTCCACCTCGGCATCCAGCGGCGGGAAGACATCCTGGCCGTGTTTCCGCGCCTGGCCGAGCGTCTGGGGGGCCGCGACCGCAAGCTCCGACGCAGCAGCGTCGCCAAGCTGCTGGACACCAGCGTGATCATCGACGGGCGGATCGCCGACATCGCCCAGACCGGCTTCCTGGAAGGCCCGCTGCTCGTCCCCCGGTCGGTTCTCGCGGAGCTGCAGCGGATCGCGGACGCGAGCGACCCGCTCCGGCGCAACCGGGGACGGCGGGGGCTCAGCGTCCTCAACAACATGCAGAAGGACCAGCACAGCGTGCAGATCTACGACGAGGGCGACGAGCTGGCCAGCGGGCAGGTCGACACCCAGCTCATCCGGGTGGCCCGGGGGCTGGGCGCCTGGATCGTGACCAACGACTACAACCTCAACAAGATCGCCGAGCTACAAGGCGTCCGGGTCCTCAACATCAACGAGCTGGCCAACGCGATCAAGCCCGTCATGATTCCGGGAGAAGAGCTGTCCGTGCACGTCATCAAGGACGGCAAGGAAGCCGGCCAGGGCGTCGGGTACCTGGACGATGGAACGATGATCGTCGTGGAGGGCGGGAAGAAGCACATGGGAGAGACCCTCGAGGCGGTCGTCACGAGCGTCCTGCAGACGGTGGCGGGGAGGATGATCTTCGCCCGTCCGAAGGTGCTCGAGAAGGACGGCGCCACCAGGTGACCCGGCCCGCTCGGGCGGCGGCCGTCGTCCCCGCGGCCGGGCGGGGCGACCGGCTCGGGCGTGGCCTTCCTAAAGCGCTCATCGAACTCCGCGGCCGGCCGCTGATCGAATATGCCCTCGCGACGCTGGATCGCGCGGCCGAGGTGGAGTCGATCGCCGCGGTGGTCCCGGAGGACGCGGTGCCGGCCGTCCAGGGCCTCGTCCGCAGGGCGGGGCTCAGGAAAGTGGCCGCGATCGTCCCCGGCGGCGCCGACCGCCAGGCCTCCGTGGCGTGCGGTCTCGCCGCGCTGCCCCCGGGCCCCGAGCTTGTGCTGGTGCACGACGCCGCCCGCCCGTTCCTCACGCCGTCGCTGGTGTCCGATGTCCTCGCCGCCGCCGCCCAGGATGGTGCCGCCACGGCCGCGCTCCCAGTCGGCGACACCATCAAGCGGGGGGAGGCGGGGTGGGTCCAGGAGACCCTCGACCGATCGCGGCTGTTTCGCATCCAAACTCCGCAGGCCTTCCGCCGCGCGCTCCTTGAGCAGGCGCACCGCGACGCAGAGCGGGAGGGTCTCAGAGGGACCGACGATGCCGCGCTGGTCGAGCATCTCGGCGCGCGGGTTCGCCTCGTGCCGGGGAGCCCCGCGAACATCAAGATCACGGTTCCGGACGACCTGGCCTTGGCCGAGGCCCTGGCCGCGGCTCGCGCCGAGGGGTCCTCTCCCGCGCGCGGCCCGCGGGTCGGCGTGGGGTTCGACGCCCACCGGTTCGGGTCCGGGCGCCGCCTCATCCTCGGTGGGGTCGAGGTGCCCCACGCCCGGGGACTGCTCGGCCACTCGGACGCGGACGTGATCGCGCACGCGGTGATGGACGCGCTGCTCGGCGCGGCGGGGTGCGGGGACATCGGCCAGCACTTTCCGCCCGACGACCCGGCGTACGAGGGGGCCCCGAGCCTGGGGCTGATGGAGCGGGTGCGCGATCTCCTGCACGAGCGCGGGTGGCGGGCGGCCCACGTGGACGTGGTCGTGATGGCCGAGGCCCCGCGGCTCGCCCCGCACGTCCCGGCGATGCGGGCGGCGATGGCCCGCGCCCTTCGCATCCCCGAGGAGCGGGTGAACGTCAAGGCGACCACCATGGAAGGGATGGGCGCGCTCGGCCGGGAGGAGGGCATTGCCGCGCAGGCGGTGGCCAGCCTGGAGGCGGTCGCCGCCTCATGACCCGCCGGTTGAGGATCCGCAGCCGGGGGGACCGGGCGCGCGAATCGCACCTCATCCTGATCGAGCGGCGCGCAGTGCGGGAGCCGGTGGTCGTCGAAGCGGAGCCCCAAGGACGCCGGCCGCGCCCGACGGGGTTTTGGCGCGGCGAGGCCTTTTTTCGCATCGTGAAGATTCTCGAGCGGCGGTGGGAGCGGGGCGAATCGTACGTGCGGGTCCTTTCGGACCGCGGCTGCTTCGATCTCCACCGGGTGACCGAGATCGATCCCTGGACCTGGCGCCCCGACGGGCGGTGGGAGCTCACGGCGGAGCTGGCGGCGGTGCCGGTCCGGCGTCCCCCGTTTTAGTCCCCGGAGACGAACCGTGGCCCTCAGGATCTACAACACCCTTTCGCGGCGCGAGGAGGAGTTCGCGCCGCTCCGCGCCGGCCGGGTCGGCATGTACGTCTGCGGTCCGAACCTCTACGGGCCGTCGCACGTGGGACACGCCATGTCCTACCTCGTCTTCGATGTCATTCACCGGTATCTCGAGTACCGCGGCTACACGGTCACCCACGTCCAGAACTTCACCGACATCGAGGACCGGATCATCGAGACGGCGCGCGAGCAGGGAACGACGGTCGGGGCGCTCGCCGCGCATTACGCCGACCGCTTCCTGCGCGAGATGGACCGCCTCGGGGTCCGCCGCGCCGACCACTACCCGCGCGCCACGGAATCGATCCCCAAGATGATCGAGATCATCCAGCGCCTCGTCGACCGGGGGCTCGCGTACGCGGCGGACGGCGACGTGTTCTTCCGCGTCACCGCGTTTCCGGCGTACGGGCGGCTCTCCGGCCGGTCGCTCGACGAGATGCAGGCGGGCTCGCGGATCGAGGTCGACGCGCGGAAAGAGCATCCGATGGACTTCGTCCTCTGGAAGGCGGCCAAGCCCGGCGAACCGTCGTGGCCGGGCCCCTGGGGGGCCGGACGCCCGGGCTGGCACATCGAGTGCTCGGCGATGAGCATCGCCGACCTCGGCGAGCAGCTCGACATTCACGGCGGCGGCCAGGACGTGATCTTCCCCCACCACGAAAACGAGATCGCCCAGTCCGAGGGATACACCGGCAAGCCGCCGTTCGTCCGCTTCTGGGTCCACAACGGCCTGCTCCGCCTCACGGAGGGGCAGGAGAAGATGACCCGGCACCTCGGCAACATCGTCACGATGCAAGAGGCGCTCGAGCGGTACCATCCCGACGCCCTCAGGGTCTTCGTGCTGTCCTCGCACTACCGGAGCCCGGCCACGTGGACCGCGGAGGCGATGGACGCCGCGACGCGCGGGGCGGAGCGGCTGCGGAACGCCGTGGATCACGCCGAGACGGTCCTGCGGGAGGCCGCGGGCCGCGGAGGGCGGGCCGGAGGCGGCGGCGCGGCCGAGGGCGTCCGCGAGGCGGCCGCGGCGGGACGGGCGGCCTTCGAGGCGGCGATGGACGACGACTTCAACACGCCGCGCGCGCTGGCCGCGATCTTCGAGCTGGCCACGGCGCTGAACCGCGCGGCCGACGACATCGCGCGGTCCGACGGATCCGCCCCGGCGGCGGCGGCCGAAGTGCGGTCGGCGCTGGACGTGCTGCGAGAGCTCGCCGGGGTCCTCGGACTGCGGCTCAGCGCGACCGTCACCCCGGAGCAGCTCGAGAGTCTCGTCAGCCTGGCCCGCGACCTGGCGCGGGAGCGGCCGGACCTTTTCGACCCGGACGGCCCGCTATTCGCGCGCCTCCGCGCGTCGGAGGTTCGCGAGCCGGTGTCCGCCGCCGAGGTGATCGGGCTGATCGCGGCGGGGCGGATGCGGGCACGGCGCGAGAAGGATTGGACGACGGCCGACGCGATCCGATCTCGCCTCCAGGCGCTCGGGGTGCTCGTGGAAGATTCCCCGACCGGGTTCACGTGGCGGCTGCGCTGACGCCGCCGCCCTCGGACGACGCTCCGCTCCTCGGGCGCCGCGCGGTGCTCGAGGCGCTCCGCGCGGGGCAGCCGGTGTCGCGGGTGCTGATCGCCCGGGGCGCGGCGGTGCGCGGGCCCCTCCAGGAGGTCGTCCGCGAGGCGCAGGCCCGGCGCGTGATCGTGCAAACCGTCGATCGGCGCCGGCTCGACGCGCTGGCGCGGGGCGTGGCCCATCAGGGGGTGGCGGCGCTCGTGGCGGCGGTCGCCCCCGTCGCGGTCGACGACCTGCTGCGGCGCGCCCGGGAGCGCGGGGAGGCGCCGTTTCTCGTCGTGCTCGACGGGATCGAAGATCCCCAGAATCTCGGGGCGGTGATCCGCACCGCGGACGCCGCCGGCGCGCACGGGGTGATCATCCCCCGCCGGCGCGCGGCGGGGCTGAGTCCCGCGGTCGCCCGCGCCGCGGCGGGAGCCACCGCGCATCTCCCGGTGGCGCAGGCCGGCAACCTGGTGGACGCGCTCGAGCACCTGAAGGCGGAGGGCGTCTGGGTGATCGGGGCCGATCCCGCGGCGCGGGAGCGGTACGACGCGGTGTCCCTCGAACCACCAATTGCGCTCGTCGTGGGGAGCGAAGGGCGGGGCCTCCACCGGCTCGTCCGCGAGCGGTGCGACCGCGTCGTCTCGATCCCGCTGTGGGGCCGCGTGGGATCGCTCAACGTGTCGGTGTCGGCCGCCCTGCTGCTCTACGAGGTGGCGCGCCGGGTCCACGCGCCCGACCGGTATCGCGCTCGCGCAGCGCGTATTGACTTGACGTAGTGGTGCCGGTATAGTATGAATGACTTGCGGCAGCGGCCACAAGCAGCGCCCAGCGGGGCGGGGTCGCTGCCCGACACGATCGGGCAGCGGCGCTCGTCGGTAGAGACACTCGATGCAGCAGTTCAGGACGTATTCGGAAGCACCTGCGACGGTCGGACATCCGGGGCGGAGGCGAGAATAGCGTGGTAGTGGCGCGCAGGCCGGTAGTGCCCGTCTACCAAGAAATGGTGGATGAGCAGCTCGTCGATTGTGCCAAGAGCGGAGACGAATTCGCCGCTGAATTTCTGATCAACAAATACCGCAATTTTGTCCGCGTCAAGGCCAAGGCGTACTTCCTCATCGGGGCCGATCGCGAAGACATCATCCAAGAAGGGATGATCGGTCTCTACAAGGCCATCCGCGATTTCCGGCGCGACAAGCTCTCCTCGTTCCGGGCGTTTGCCGAGCTGTGCATCACCCGGCAGATCATCACGGCGATCAAGACCGCGACCCGGCAGAAGCACATCCCGCTCAACTCCTACATCTCCCTCAACAAGCCGATCTACGACGAGGACTCCGACCGCACGCTCCTCGATGTGATCAGCAGCATCAAGGTCTCCGACCCCGAGGAACTGGTCATCAACCAGGAAGCCTCGCTGACGATGCGGGAGCGCATCCGGAAGAACCTGAGCGACCTGGAGTGCCGGGTGCTGACCGCCTATCTGGAGGGAAAGTCGTACCAGGAGATGGCCACCGAGCTGCACCGCCACGTGAAATCCATCGACAACGCCCTGCAGCGCGTGAAGCGTAAGCTCGAACGAAACCTCGAAGGCGAAGAAGAGTAAGCGAACCCGCCAGCTAGCCGCCGATCTGCGACATCACCCGGTGACGGGGAATCACGCCCCGGGCCAGTCCGTGCCCCCAGGGCTTCCGGTACGCCGCCGCCCGAAACCGTTCGCGCATCTCCTCGTACGTCGCCCCATTGCGTAGCGGGGTGCGCAGGTCGGCCTCGTCGTCCCGGAGCAGGCAGAGGCGCAGCCGGCCCTCGGCCGTGAGGCGCAGCCGCCCGCACTGCGCGCAGAACGGCTGGCTCACCGAGCTGATGAACCCCAGGGTGCCCGGGGCCTCCTCGAGCCGGTAGGTCCGCGCCGGATCGTAGCCGGTCACGTCCAGCGGGCGCAGCGGCCCGAGCGCCCCCTCGATCCGCGCCATCGTCTCCGCGCTCGGCACGTACGCGTTGGTCTGGAACCCCGCGACGCTCCCGAACGGCATCATCTCGATGAACCGCACCGCCCAGTCGTGCGCCAGCGTGAGGCGGGCCAGGTCGACGACGTCGCCCTCGTTGAACCCGCGCACCACCACGGCGTTGATCTTCACCGGGTGCAGGCCCGCGGCGCGGGCCGCCTCCAATCCGGCCAGCACGTCGTCCAGCTTTCCTCCGCGGGTGATGGCGCGGAATTTTTCCCGGTCGAGGCTGTCCAGGCTGATATTGACGCGGCCCAGCCCGGCCTCGGCGAGCGGCCGCGCCAGCTCGGCGAGCCGGACGCCGTTCGTGGTCATCCCCAGGTCGGTGATTCCGGGGACCTCGGCCACCCGTGCCACCAGCTCGACGATGTGGGGGCGGACGGTAGGTTCCCCGCCGGTGAGGCGGACCTTCCTCACGCCCAGCTCGGTCCCGACCCGGATCAGCAGCAGGATCTCGTCGTCGGTGAGGAGCTCGTCACGGGGCTTGAACACCATCTCCTCGGGCATGCAGTAGACGCAGCGGAGGTTGCACCGATCGGTGAGCGACACGCGGAGGTCGCGGATCTCGCGTCCGTACTGATCCCGCATCCCTGGAGCGCCCGCGGCCGCCGACACTCCGACCTTCGTGGGGAGAGTGCTGGCGGTGGCCATGCACCAATTATAGCAAGTTTTCGCCGCCGGCAACACCCGGCCGAACCATGCGCGCGGCTGCCCCGCTCGCGGGAGGACCCCCTGCGCGCGGCGCGAAGACGGGACACGTGACCCAGGCGAGCGCGCGCCCTCCGGATCTCCGGGTGGGGCAGCGGGCGGTCCTGTCGCGAACGATCGCCCAGGCGGACATTCAGGCGTTCGCCGCGATCACCGGAGACGACAACCCTCTGCACCTCGACGAGGCGTTTGCGCGGAGCAGCCGGTTCGGCCGGCCGATCGCCCACGGGCTCCTGGCCGCGGGCCTGATCTCGGCGGCGCTCGGGACGTGCCTGCCGGGTCCGGGGGCGATCTACCTCAGCCAGACCCTCGCGTTTCGCCGGCCCGTGTACCCGGGGGACACCGTGACCGCAACCGTGGAGGTCACCGCCTACCGGGAAGATAAGGGGATCGTGACGCTGCGAACCACGTGCACCAACCAGGCGGGGGAGACCGTGATCGAGGGCGAGGCGGTGCTGCTTGTCGGCCGCTAGCGAGATCCGGGCGGTGTACGAGCGCTGGGCCCCCGTGTACGACCGGGGGCAGTGGGGCCCCGAGCACCTCGGGCTCGGGCGGCTGCGCCGCCGCGTCGTCTCCCGGGCGCGCGGCCGCGTGCTCGAGGTCGGGATCGGCACCGGCGTCAATCTTCCATATTATCCTTCCCCGTGCGCGATCCACGGGGTGGATCTCAGCCCATCGATGCTCGAGCGGGCGGTGGCGCGGGCCCACCGGCTCGGCCGGCACCTTGTGGTCGAGGCCATGGATGCCGAGGTGCTGGGCTTTCCCGACCGAAGCTTCGATACCGTGCTCTCCACGCTGACGCTGTGCACGACCCCCGATCCGGTCCGCCTCCTCCGCGAGATGGCGCGGATCTGCCGCCCCGCGGGCCGCGTACTGCTCCTCGAGCACGGGCTGGGGACGGCGCGGCCGATGAACTGGCTCCTCCGCCGCCTGGCTCCGGGGCACCTCAGGCGGTGCGCGTGCGACCTCACCCGCGACGTGGCCGCGCTCCCGGCGCAGGCGGGGCTCCGCGTCGCCCGTGAGGAGCGTTACCTCTTCGGCGTGTTCACGGTGATTGACGCGGCCCCGGGGGACCCCGAGGCCCGACGGGAGGGCGCAGGATGAGTTCAGAGTCGCCGTTTGCGGGCAAAGTGGCCCTGGTGACCGGGGGAGCGCGCGGCATCGGCCGGGCGTGCGCGGAAGGCTTCAGCCGGGGGGGCGCCGCGGTCGTCATCGCCGACCGGCTGGGTCCCGAGGCGGAGGCCACCGCGCGGGCCATTCAGGGAGCGGGCGGGAAGGCCGCCGCCGTGTCGGTCGATCTCTCGGAGATGCGCGAAATCCCACGGGCCGTCAAGGACGCCGCGGCCGCCTTCGGCCGGATCGACGTGCTCGTGAACAACGCGGGGGTCCTCACCGAGGCCCCGACCCCGGAAGTCACGGAGGCGCAGTGGGACCGCCTGATGACGATCAATCTCAAGGCGGTGTTCTTCGTCAGCCAGGCGGTGCTGCCGATCATGGTGCGGCGGGGGGGCGGAGCCATCGTCAACATCTCGTCGCTCGCGGCACGCGTGGGCGGCATCGCGTCCGGGATCGACTACTCGGCGAGCAAGTCGGGCGTCATCGGCTTGACCCGCTCGCTGGCCCGTCAGTACGGCCCCAAGGGGATCCGGGTCAACGCGGTGGCCCCCGGGCCGATCATGACCGAGATGACGAAGCACTGGTCGGAGGCCGTCCTCAAGGACTTCCTGGCGCGGATTCCACTGGGGCGCTTGGGGGAGGCGGAGGACGTGGCGCGCGTCGTGGTGTTTTTGGCCGGTCCCGGGGCCGGCTATCTGACCGGCGTGACGATCGACATCAACGGCGGGCTGTACATGGGCTGAAGGGGTCTGCTAGACTACCGGTGGCGCCCTCGTAGCTCAACTCGGTAGAGCACCTCACTTGTAATGAGGGGGTTACCGGTTCGAATCCGGTCGAGGGCTCCAGGTTTTACTAGGGTAAGGCTGCGGGTTCTCGTGCCTTCGCGTGCGATTCCCATGAATCTAGTCTTCTTGCCCGCTGCACTGTCCTCGGGCGGCGGTCCCAACACGCTTGGAGGATGAAACCCCTTAGGTCAGCCAGTACCCATTCCTCTCCCCCAGCGCCACACCGACCTGCTGCGCGACCGGTCAGATGCCCCCGGCAGCCGGCCGGAGTCGACCGGTGATCCGATCGGTCGGGCGGAAGGGCGCCCGCTGTCCGCACGGTTGCCTTCTCGGGTGCGCCGATTTCCTCCGTGTCTCAGCATACAAAGGCCGCGGTCGAGCTCCGATACATCGGGCTCCAGCACACCATTGTACCGGAGCCCGTCGAATAACCAATGCAACCCTTCGGTCCGAGGGGGGGCTGATCGAGCTGGCCTGCAGGATCTGAGCGAACGTGACTGCTCATGGCAAGCCCTGGTCGCCCAGGCCCCCGGCGCTCGCAGGGCGGCGCCGGGGGAAAGCAAGTCGCTTCCTGCGGGTGTCGCAAGAGTATGCCGCCTTACAAACGAGCGCAATGGGGTTCAAAACTCGGTTAGTAAATATCACCTCGAGGACCGATTTCTGCGATGTCAACTGTGAAGGCTTCGTCGTCAACTCGGTAAATCACACGAAGGCTGCCAACGCGCCGACGCCATACTCCCCGCCGACCTCGAAGAGGGTGAATATCACCCCGAAAAGGGTTCTCCACCATTTCGTCCAAAACAGCAGCGAGCCGACGCTTCGTATCCGCATCGGCTCGCTCCAGATATCGTTACGCCTGGCGCGATAAACGTACCCTAAAGGGCACGCTTCAGATCCTGCCAGTCCACAAAATCCCCCGCTTCGATCTCCTTTAGGGCCTGATCAACGCGGGCAGTTTCGTCGGGAGTCAACGTCTCTGACGGCCTCATGGTGGCTGCAACCCGCCACAGGGCAAGGATCTGCCGCTCACTTAGAGTGTCAATTAACTCTTTGAGGTCGTCCCGAATGGTCGACATGGCGCCTCCTTCCCCTTAGGTCAAGCGAAATTATACCACCTTACGATAAGATGCGCTCGCTCCTGCAGCGACTTCAATGTGGGAGGACCAAAGGCTTTTTCGACTCTACCACCTCGCTCCCGACATCACAGCGCATCTAAACGATTTCCCCCTTTTGTCGCGGTCAATCTGAACACATTCTTAGAGCCCCCCGGTCGTGCCGGCGACCCGGCGCGCGCCCTGTCCGTCGAAAAGCGCCAGGAAGTCCCTCATCGCCCCCCGGATCGTCTCGAGGTCCACAAGGTTGGCAAACGCCGCGCCCTCCTGCGCCTTGGCGGTCTCCTGGACGTAATCACTGAACCCGCCGATCCCCCGGCCCCCGGGGTTGACATGGCAGTAGATGACCAGATCGAACGCGGCCCGGGCTTCGTCGAACCGCTTTTTCGTCAGGCCAAAGTCGCCGGCGCTCGTCTCCCCGTCGGTGAACACAAAGAGGAACTTGTCGTACTCGCGCCCCCCTCCACAAGCTCGACCGCCTTCTCGAGCCCGGTGCTGGTGTGCGTCCCGCCGCTCGACTCCCCGCAGAAGAACTCGTCCCGCGTTTTCTCCTCGGCGACGTTCTGGAACACAACGTACCGGCGCAGGTTTGTGGGGTACTGACGCTCGAGGTAGTGCCACTGGCTGAAGATCGTTTTGCGGACGAGCGAGAGATGCTCGCCCTGCATCGACCCGGAGACGTCGAGGACGTAGACTTCCACCGAGCGGGTGTTCTGAAACGTCGTCGGATCCTCGACGAAGTACCAGGCGTCCTGCCGGACGTCGACGTCGTAGTCTAGGACGCCCCGCTCGCGGGCGTTGCGGTAGAGGCTCTGGACCATCGTCTCCTCAAGGTTCAGGTCCGCGCGGATCCCAATCCGGTCGAGGTCATCCAGCTCCGGGATGTCCTGGCTCTCCACCTCGCCCTGACGCACAGGCTCATGGAACGTCGGCAGCTGCAGTTCGTCGAGGAGGACCTCTTGCGCCAGCTTCACGAATTCGTCGAAGTCCAACTCGACCCGCAGTTCCTTGCCGTGGTGGTCCTCGCCCAGGAGCCCGCCGAGCGCCTGGACCCGCTCGTCCCGGGCGCTGCTGCCGCCGCCCTGGGCGAGGTACGGCGCTTCCTCGGCAAACTTCAGCGTGGGCAGCTCCAGCGTGGTGATCTGGGTCTTCACCTTGCCGTCGATGATGAGCTCTTTTTGCTGGATGAGCTCGTTGAGGTTCTGCTTGAGGTACTCCCGCAGGAGCTGATCGTGCCTGTGCTGGGCGATGCGCCCTCGATGAATCGTCATCCAGTCGCCTCTCCCTTATACAGCTCTGAGATTCGTTGGCGCGTGTACAGTTCACTATCGTGCACCGGGCGGCAACTCGGCAGGAGAGCGGAACGAGGCCAGCGCCTCGGCAACAAACTCGAAAATCGGGATGGTTTTATCGACCCCGGTGATGCTAAAGAGTTTGCGGCATATTGCGTTTGGTTCAGAGATCACGAATTGCTGTCCACGCTGAATAAAAAGCCGACGAGCGTCCAGTAGCGCTTTTATGGCAGTGGAATCAATGTACTGGATTCCTTTCAGGTCCACGACGACGTTGCAGTTGCTCTCAGGCATCGCCTTTAGATTGGACCAAAGCATCGGAGCAGTTCCAAGGCCGACTTCTCCCACAGGACGCAAGAGCATGGCCTCCGATGTCCTTTCGATTGCGCAGGTGAAGCGCTCCGCGGGGGGGGTATGCGGTCCACGCATGATCGGCACTCTCCAGGAGCCGGCGTATTCCAACTGGGGCCTCTCCTCCGAGGAGCCGACCTATTGCCGGGGGGATGGTCGTGGACGTACGGAAGGGAAAGCACCTTCAAGTCTACGTTTGCTCAGATAGCGAAGCAACAGCAGGACGGGGCTTTGTTCGCCAACTGCTGGACCTGAAGCCCCCGGTGCACGTTTCCAGCGCCCGCAGAGTACCTTCGAAGCACGCCTCAAAGTCCGGCAACGGCGCCGCGCGAGGCAATAACCCAACGAAAGTTGGCCGCCCACCTAACGTCAGTCGATCGGGGCGAGCTCATCTGGCTCAGGGATGCTCATGAGAGCGACCATGCGCTCTTGGCAAACGCCAAGTCGAACTTGTCCTTCGTGCGCTTCGGATGACGCTTTTGATTGTGATTGGGTCGAGTAAGGCGTATAATGATTTAGTTGGCCTCTTCCTTTCGAAGACGACCCTCCGTGGGTAACTGGTCGGCGCCCCGAAGCTGGGGACGGCCGTGAATCGACCGGCTTTCCAAGTTGGGGGGCAATGTGCTCTTCGATCTCGCCGGATCAGGCACAGACACCCAGCCCGGCAGTACGCACAAGTCACATGGCATCGTCAGCAATAGGTTCATGAGGATGCCCGTCTCGCACGACGTGATCTCTACCTGGAGGCGAACACAATGAAGGGAAAGGCCGAATCACCCAAGGCCAGAACCGGGACTGTTACTGCGAGGAAAGGCGCCCGCGCAAAGCCGGGCGCCGTGCGCCTCGTCGCCAAGGACTCCGCCCAAGCCAGGCTCCAGCGGCTGCTCCCCGGCCGGGGGCGAACGGCCCGTCCGCGGATCACCCGCACCATCCTGCTGGATACACAGGTGGAGCGTGCGCCGGTCGCCCTGTTGCAGGCTCCCCCGCTGGCCGCACCTTCCTACACCGGCTTCCGCACGGTCAAAGGCCTCGGCGAGGTCCGGGTCACCAAGCGGGGAAAGCGCAGCCGGGTGAGCTTCGCGAAGATTCCCGATGTCCTGGACGTGCCCAATCTGGTCGAGTTCCAACGTGAGTCCTTCAAGTGGTTTCTCCGCGAGGGCATCCGCGAGGTCTTCGAGGAAGTCTCGCCGATTAAGGATTTTACCGGGAACCTCGCGCTTCACTTCGGGGTGGGCGGCCGGCGGTCGCGAGCCCCCCAAGAGGATGAGCACGGCGACCTGCATTTGGAGTTTGACGGATACCGGTTCGAGCAACTCAAGTATTCCGTGGACGAGTGCCGGGAGCGCGACTACAACTACGGCGCCGCACTCAAAGTGCAGGTCCGCCTCGTCATCAAGGAGACCGGGGAGGTGAAGGAGCAGGAAGTCTTCATGGGCGACTTCCCGCTCATGACCGAACAGGGAACCTTCGTCATCAATGGAGCGGAGCGGGTCGTGGTCAGCCAGCTCGTGCGCTCGCCGGGCGTCTACTACAGTCTGGCCCCGGATCCCAACGGTCGGTTGCTCCCGAGCGCGACGGTGATTCCGCACCACGGCGCGTGGCTGCAGCTTGAGGCGGATGCCAACGGGGTGATCTACGTCCGCATCGAACGCACGCGCAAGCTGCCGGTCACAGTCCTCCTGCGGGCGGTCGGGTACGCCACCGATGAGGATATTCTGAAGCTGTACGGGCACGACAAGGCGATCGTGGCGACGCTTCAGAAGGACGACACGAAGACCACCGAGGAGGCGTTGCTGGGGATCTACCGCCGCCTGCGGCCCGGGGATCCCCCGACCATCGAGAGCGCCAGGACCCTCCTCCGCACGTTGTTCTTCGATCCCCGCCGGTATGACCTGGGCCGGGTGGGTCGCTACAAGCTGGACAAGAAGCTGAGCTTGAAGCCAGCTCCTGAGGACGCTCCGGATGCGCGCGTGCTCAAGCCAATGGACATCGCGGAGATCGTCCGCTATCTTATCACCCTGAACAATGGCCGGGGCCGGCCCGACGACATCGACCACCTCGGGAACCGCCGCGTGCGCTCGGTGGGGGAGCTGCTCCAGAACCAGTTCCGGATCGGCATGCTGCGGATGGAGCGGGTGATCCGGGAGCGGATGACGATACAGGACGCCGGAGCGATTACTCCCCAGGTGATCATCAATGTCCGGCCGGTCGTCGCGGCGATCAAGGAGTTCTTCGGGTCAAGCCAGCTTTCACAGTTCATGGATCAAACCAACCCGCTGGCTGAACTGACCCACAAACGGCGCCTGTCGGCGCTGGGGCCCGGCGGGCTCAGCCGCGAGCGGGCCGGATTCGAGGTTCGCGACGTCCACACCTCCCACTACGGGCGGATGTGCCCGATCGAGACGCCCGAAGGACCGAACATCGGCCTGATCTCGTCCTTGGCCACGTTTGCCCGGGTCAACCCCTACGGGTTCATCGAAACGCCGTACCGCCGCGTGCGCGACGGCCGGGTCACCCGGTCCATCGAGTACCTCAGCGCCGATGAGGAGGAGAAGCACACGATCGCGCAGGCCAATGCGAAGATCAATCAGGAGGGCCGGCTGATCGAGTCGCGGGTCACGGCCCGACGTGGTAGCGCGAACGTGCTGGTGCCGCCGGACAAGATTGACTACATGGATGTGTCGCCCAAGCAGATCGTAAGCGTGGCGACCGCGCTGATTCCCTTCCTCGAGCACGACGACTCGAACCGGGCGCTCATGGGGTCCAACATGCAGCGGCAGGCCGTCCCTCTGCTGCGGACGGAGGCCCCGCTCGTGGGCACCGGCATGGAGTACCGGGGCGCGATTGACTCGGGCGCTGTCGTGGTGGCCCGTGAGGCCGGGGAGATCGAGAGCGTCACCGGCGATGCGATCGTCGTCAAGCCAGACCGGGGCAAGGAGCGGATGTACAAGCTGGTCAAGTTCCAGCGGAGCAACCAGGGGACGTGCATCAACCAGCGGCCGATCGTCGAGGTGGGGGAGCACGTGAATGCCGGCGATGTGATCGCCGACGGCCCGTGCACGGATCAAGGCGAGTTGGCCCTCGGGCACAACGTCCTCGTGGCGTTCATGCCTTGGGAGGGCTATAACTACGAGGACGCGATCCTGATCAGCGAGCGGCTGGTGCAGAAGGACCTGTTTACCAGCATCCACATCGAAGAGTACGAGGTCGAAGCCCGAGACACCAAGCTGGGGCCGGAGGAGATCACCCGGGACATCCCCAACGTCGGCGAGGAAGCGCTCCGCGACCTGGACCAACAGGGAATCGTGCGGATCGGCGCCGAGGTCCGGAGCGGGGATATTCTCGTCGGCAAGGTCACCCCGAAGGGCGAGACCGAACTGACCGCGGAGGAGCGTCTTCTGCGGGCGATCTTCGGCGAGAAGGCGCGGGAAGTCCGAGACACTTCCCTCAAGATCCCCCACGGCGAACGAGGGAAGGTTGCGGCCATCAAGGTGTTTACCCGGGAGGCGGGGGACGAGCTGAGCCCGGGCGTCAACCAGCTCGTGCGAGTGTACGTCGCCCAGAAGCGCAAGATCACGGTCGGCGATAAGATGGCCGGACGGCACGGGAACAAGGGCGTGATCAGCAAGATCCTGCCCCAGGAGGACATGCCGTACCTGCCGGACGGCACCCCGGTGGACATCGTGCTGAACCCCTTGGGGGTCCCCTCCCGCATGAACGTCGGGCAGGTATTCGAGACGCACCTCGGGTGGGCCGCTACCCTCCTTGGATTCCACGCGGAAACCCCCGTCTTCGACGGGCCCCGAGAGGATGAGATCCGGGAGCTCCTCAAGAAGGCCGCCCGGACGGACGCCGGCGTCCAAGTGGGCATCAACGAGACGGGGAAGACTCGGCTGCATGATGGTCGGACCGGGGCCCAGTTCACCCAGCCGGTCACGGTGGGGCAGATCTACATGATGAAGCTGCTCCACCTGGTGGCAGACAAGATTCACGCGCGGTCGACGGGCCCGTACTCGCTCATCACCCAGCAGCCGCTGGGGGGCAAGGCCCAGTTCGGGGGACAGCGGTTCGGCGAGATGGAGGTGTGGGCCCTGGAAGCTTACGGGGCCGCCAACACGCTGCAGGAGCTGCTGACGGTGAAGTCCGATGACGTCGTCGGTCGGGTAAAGACCTACGAGGCGATCGTCAAGGGGGAGAACATTCAGGAACCCGGCGTCCCCGAATCCTTTAAAGTCCTGATCAAAGAACTCCATGCTCTCTGCCTCGACGTCAGGGTCCTGAGCGAAGATAAGAAGGAGATCGAGCTCAAGGAGATCGAGGAAGATATTGCGGAGACCGCCCGCGCCCTGGGGATCAACCTGGAAGGCGTAGAGGCGCTCGTGGAGGAAAGTTAGGCATGCATGATGTCAACAACTTCTCGGCATCAAGATCGCACGGGGGTCAGCGGTACATGAGTTAACCCGTCGACACTAACCGCCTTGGCGATGACCACCGGAGGTCCCATAAATTCGGCAGACCAAACCTAGTGTCCCGAGTCAGAGATCCGCGAATGGAATCAGAAAGGATTCACTGGATTTTATTAGGGCTACAGAGGCTGGAATTATGCAGCGCATTTCCGGTTTGGGGACACTAGCGTTTCATTGTCCCGGAGACGCTCGCCCCAAAAGACCTGCGCTGCTCCCTGTTTGAGGGTTTCTTAACTTCTTTTAGGTACCGGTCCCAGGGGAAAGGACCCGGACGGACGGCGGCAGCCGGCGGGTGCACCGCGTCTATCTTGCTCGGTTTGGGGGTGCGCGTACTGCCCGTTTGTCTTCGCTCTCTTCGCATAAACATAATCTCCCCTGAGGGCTTAGAATCATGCTACTTTGCCCTGGCAAGAGCACGGAGGACCCACTCCGTCAGTGTCTCGTGCGTGACGAAGGGTATGTATCGATCAAGAAAAAGGGGGGTATTTCCCCCCTCTTCTTGATCTCGTATAGCGGTGCTGCGTCCTTGGAGCGCGGTCCGCTTCTAGCCCACGGGGCGAACTTTGCTTGCCTGTGGGCCCTTCTGTCCTTGCGTCGCTTCGTAATCGACCTTCTGACCTTCGTCAAGCGACTTGTAGCCGTCACCCTCAATCCCGCTGAAGTGGACGAACAAATCCTTGCCGCCAGCGTCAGGGGTGATAAACCCGTAGCCCTTTTCTGTATTGAACCACTTAACCGTTCCGAGTGCCATTAAGATCCTCCCTTTAACCCGTGCTACCAACCGACTTTGCAGCCTGCTGATGCTGATTGAGTATGACACACCGTCGCCATCGATGCAACAAAATGGTTTAGCAAGCCATCGAGCGGACGTGTACAATTCATATGAAAGCAGGTGATGGCTTGCCTACCGTCGTTCGTGCGAAAGCCGGATTACCGTGGCCCGTAACCGGGACGTACACGTGCGATAGGTGCCACGCCAATCAAACCGGCGAAGTGGGCGTCATTGCTGCGCGATGCACAGCGCTTCTGGCAGACAAGATGAAGCGGTGCAACTGCGCTTACTTTGTGCTGATTGAGGCGGCCGACCACCTCAACGAATCGGATGGGTGAGAGTCAGACCTCGATTCGCCGGCATGCACACAGCCGCTCTCATGCCCGAACGCTTCCACCCGGGAGCTATTATGTGAGTCACGTGAGTAGCGTGCTATTCATCTGTTATTCTACCCGGGGAAACTCGGCCGATCTGGCCCCAACTCCAGCCAACTTGAGGCCTCACCCGTTCTTCCGAGAACCGCACTGAATAAGGGTATTCCACACTCCATCGCACTCTAGAGAACACGAGGTCCGGGCCGGGTTCCAGAATCGCACTCAGGAGGTCGCAAGTTTAAGCCAGGCCGTAAGATTGAAAGATAGAGGCAGGGGAAGAGATAGGGCGCGCTCGGCGAGGCGGGCCGGGCGCACGCCCTCTCTTATTCCCATGCTAATCCCGCGCTAATCTCCCGAACAAAACTCGACCGATCAGGTTCCAACTCTGTCGAAGTGCACGCGCACCGATTCTTCCCAAAACCCATACCAGACAGGCCTTCCGCGCACTCTATCCACCTCCATCGGACACCACCAATTCCCCCGAGAGCAGACTTGTAAAGAGTTTGTTCGGATGGCAGATCGAGGAAGATCGGTAATGGGCCAGGCGGAGATCAAGGAACATGCTCCTCGCGGCTCCTGAGGACGTAGGCGACCTGGACTGGCAGGATCTGATACCGCTCGAAAATGCCGACGCATCTCGGGCGAGCCAAGATGCGACGGCTATGGCAGTGGTAAGGTCCCCTGGAGGGCAGAGAGGGAAAGGGAGAAGTCTAGGACATTGGTCCCTCAGCTGGGAAGGCTCTACAGGTCAAAAGAGTCGGTCCAAAGGCATTCTAAAGACAGTCTCAGAAGATGTGGACCTGATACCGCTCGTAAATCCCCGTGCGTTTCCGGCAAGCTATTAAGATGCGATGCCGATAGCAGTGTCGGTTTTCTTGCCAATCTCTTGGCAATCCACGGGCTGGGACTACACAAAACTGGGCGAACCTCCTGAGACAACAGGATCGCGAAAAGCCTTACAGGACAATACTTGTCGCTACGGAGGGGCACGGGACGACACTAGGGGTCGCAGACTGAAGACCTCCACTACGGTGGATTCGAATCCCATCCCGCAAGGATGAAAACCTTGAAAAGTGCGGAGGGCGCGGCCGGTGCTCACTCCGGCACGCGCCTTCCTGCAAACCATTTGCAAACCAACCGAAGAAAACCGCCCCGATCTAGTCCAAACTCCATCGAACTCGGTGTGACCTAGACCGCCGGGAAACCCTCCTATGTTATAGTTGGCCCACATATCGAACGACCTTGTAGGTTACCACCCTCGGGGAGAAGATCAGGAAACCCTCGCGGCTCGACCGCTAAAGTAAGACCATCTCTCCCCGGGGGATGGCGCGGCATTGACCACCGATAGGGAGACGCGTCTCGAACGCCGGTCCCATAGGAGGCTGTTGGCGACGCCGCGCATGGTAACCGCCATCACTTATCAGGAGGTGCGAATCGGTGCTGTTGGTCGGAATTGATTGGGCGGACAAAGAGCACGTGTATTGTTTGATGGACGAGGCCGGCACCACGCTGTCGACGGGAACAGTTGAACACACCGCCGAGGGATTGGAGCGATTCATGGCTGCCATCCGTGCGCGCGCCCAAGCGGCTCACGACGTCGTGGTCGCGCTCGAGACGCCGCACGGTCCGCTCGTCGGCGCCTTACTCGACCAGGGATTCACCGTCTATGCCATCAACCCGAAAGCGGTGGAACGCCATCGAGACCGGTTCCGGGTTGCCGGTGCCAAATCCGACCTACGGGATGCCTGGGTGTTGGCCACGCTCCTGCGGACGGATCGCGCGTTGTATCGCCCGTTAGTCCCTGATTCCGAAGTAGCTCAGGAGCTGCGGGCGCTGACGCGAGATCGTGCTGACTTGGTGCACACCCGTACCATGCTCAGCAATCAGCTCATCGCGTGCCTGAAGGCCTACTTCCCGGAATTCTTGATCCTGTTTCCGGATCCCGCCCGGCCCGTGGCGTTGGCGCTGCTTCAGACGTCTCCAACCCGAGAGCAGCTGCAGGCCGTGTCGCGCGCGGATTTGGAGGCGTTCTTGCGGCGTCATCACTGCCCGCATAGTCGGAAGAGGGCTGAAGACGTCCATGCACGCATGCGGGCGCCAGGCTTTCACGTCGCGCCGCCCATCATCCGAGCCAAGGCGCGCCTGACCGGCACGCTCGTGTCGCAGTTGCAGGCGCTCGCCGAACACATCGACGCCTACGATCGGGAGATTCAGCGGGTATTGAGGCTCCATCCTGACGGCGAGCTCTACCTCAGCCTGCCCGGTGCTGCTGATTTCCTCGCCGCCAGGATGGTCGGAGAACTGGGCGATAATCGCGACCGGTATCGCGATCCGAACGTCGCCCAATGCGAGGCGGGCACCGCTCCGGTAACGAGAGCGAGTGGGTCCACCCGCACCGTGCATATTCGCCGTGCCTGCATCCAGCCCTTGCGGGAAACGTTGTGGCAGTTTGCATTCTCCAGTCTCAGACGCTGCGCGTGGGCCCAAGCTTACTACAATCAAGCACGCAAGCGTGGGAAGAAGCATGCGGAAGCGGTTCGGATGCTCGGCAATGTCTGGCTTCGGATCATCATCGCCATCCGTCGTGACCGTCGACCGTACGACGAAGAGGTGTTCCGGAAGGCCAGATCCCGTCACGCGGCTCCGGGGCTCTGTTTTGCGTGATCGCCGTTACAAGTGTGTGGTGCGAGATTGAATGGGCGGGAGCGTTCTGAGGAACAGAGCGGCGGGCCGGTCTATGGATGGCACTCACGTTCGCCATCCATCGATCTCCCGATGGGGCCTTGACATAGGAAGTCTTACAGGACAACACTGGTCCGCTCTAACCACCTCCTGCGAATCCTCTCTTCCCCCGGGAGAGAGACTTGTAATGAGGGGGTTACCGGTTCGAATCCGGTCGAGGGCTCCAGTTGTTGCGCGGCTCATCCTGTCCTCCGCGATGGTTCAATTCCAGACCCGCCCATCACTCGCCTCTCACCCGCGGGGTGGATCGGCATAGTCTTTGCGCATCATTCGGCCGTTCGTCTGCCCCGCCGCGACCGCGCGCGGGCGCCCCGAATCGGGGCAGCAGGGAAAGGCATCGCGGAGGCAAATGAAGGAAGCAGGCCGCGTGATCATTGCATCCCCTGCAACCGCCATGCCAGGGGATTAGGCGCGGGACCAGCGCGTTCCGTCTCGGCATTCCGGATCGACGGGCCTGACGGAAGGCGTTTGCAGACCAGTCTCCAGTTCTTACGGATGAAGCGCGGGGACCTTGCATGCCGAATCCATCGCTGTTCTTGTCGGCCATCCCTGATGACTACAAGCCCTGGGCAGCGGTTGGCCTCGGCGCGCTGATCCTCGTCGGCGTGGTGTTGTTCCATGGGGTCGGCCTCCACCGCATTCTTCTGCAACACAAGCGCGGCGAGCGGCGGCTCCGCGCGGGGCGCCCCCACGTGTACGTGGCGACCTTGCTGTTCGGGTGGGCGGTCTTCCTCATGCTGGCGCTGCATATCGCAGAGATCATGATCTGGGCCACCACGCTTCTGCTTCTTGGCCTGGTCCCAAACGTGCAGAACGTGATTTATTTCTGCGCCAACGCCTACACCACGCTCGGCTACGGAAATGTTGATCTTGGCGGCCCCTGGCGAAACATCAGCCCCATCATTGGCATGTCGGGCCTGTTCACGTTCGCGTGGACCACGAGCTCGCTGGTGGCGGTGGTGGGCGCTCACACTCAGCTGCTCGACCAGCTGGAAGCTGAACGGGAGAAAGAGATCCAGATGCGGGCGGCGGCCAGGGAAGCCGAGCGAGAAGCCCGTGCCAGCGAGAGAGAGGCGGAGCGCGAGACCCGGGAGCAGGCGGGGAAACAGGCGGCGGGCGTCCCGTTGCTTGAGCGGGACAGGATTTGGGAAGAAGAAAGGCGAAAACGAGAAGCACTCAGGGCAGCCGAGAAGCAGGACATCACGCGCATTCGCCGCACGGAGCGCTCCGACGAGGAGCGGCTGGGAGAGGCCGCGCCCCCCAGAGACCCAGACGGCTGAGACTCGCGTTCGACCGCGTGCCTGAATGCGGTAAGCGCTCAGGTCCGCGTTCGCAGGCCTTCTTGAGGTGCGCCCTGGGCCTGCACGACTCACGGTTGCAATCACCAAGGACTCACTCGTCGAGGGGCTCTGCTGGGGGAGGGTGCATCCGTCGACGGCCAATTCGTTGGGGAGCGGACATTCCCATGAGGACGCTCCCGCAAACGTCGAGTCGCGTATGTGTTCAGCTGGCATCGTAAATAAATCAGACTGTCAAAAAGGAGGAATGGCATGGCGACGAAGGACGGGGCCGCTCGGCCGAACATCCTGATCATCTGGGGCGATGACATCGGTTGGTACAACGTGAGCGCGTACAACCTCGGGGTGATGGGCTACAAGACGCCGAACATCGACCGGCTTGCCAGGGAGGGCGCGCTGTGCACGGACTGGTATGGCCAGCAAAGCTGCACGGCCGGCAGGGCGGCGTTCATCACCGGCCAGGCGCCCGTCCGCACCGGCCTCACGAAGGTCGGACTCCCGGGCTCGACCCTCGGCCTCCAAAAAGAGGATCCCACGATCGCCGACCTGCTCAAACCGCTCGGCTACGCCACCGGCCAATTCGGCAAGAACCATCTGGGCGATCGCAACGAATTTCTGCCCACGGTTCACGGCTTCGACGAGTTCTTCGGGAACCTCTATCATCTCAACGCCGAGGAGGAGCCGGAAAACCCCGACTACCCGAAGAACCCCGACTTCAAGAAACAGTTCGGCCCGCGCGGCGTCCTCCACAGCGTCGCCACGACCACGGATGATCCGACCAACGATCCGCAGTGGGGCAAGGTCGGCATGCAGAAGATCGAGAACACCGGTCCGCTCACCACGAAGCGCATGGAGACCGTGGACGAAGAGTTTCTCGACGGCGCGCTGAAGTTCATCGACCGCGCCGTCCAGGCGAAGCAACCGTTCTTCGTGTGGTTCAACTCTACGCGCATGCACATCTTCACCCACCTGAAGCCGGCGTCCAAGGGGAAGACGGGCCTCGGCACGGAGGCCGACGGCATGGTCGAGCACGACGGCATGGTCGGCCAGCTGCTCAAGAAGCTGGATGACCTGGGGATCGCCGACAGCACCATCGTCATGTACGCGACCGACAACGGCGCCGAGGTGTTTGGCTGGCCGGACGGGGGCACGACGCCGTTCCGTGCGGAGAAGGATACCAACTGGGAGGGTGGCTGGCGCGTGCCGTGCATCATCCGGTGGCCGGGAGTCATTAAACCGGGGACGATTCTCAACGAGATCGGTGCGCACGAGGACATGCTGCCGACGCTCCTGGCGGCGGCCGGCGAGCCCGACGTCGTTGCGAAGGCCAAAGCTGGCTACAAGGCGGGGCCCAAGACCTTCCAGGTCCACCTTGACGGCTACAACCTGCTGCCGCATCTGAAAGGCGAAACTCGGGAATGGCCGCGCAAGGAGTTCCTCTACTGGAGCGACGACGGGGATCTTATGGCGTTGCGCTACGACATGTGGAAAGCGGTCTTTGCCGAGCAGCGGGCGGACGGATTTCAGGTTTGGGCGGAACCGCTCGTGAAGCTCCGCGTGCCGCTCCTCTTCAATCTCCGCAGCGACCCATTCGAGAAAGCCCAGCACGAAAGCGAGTATTATCATGACTGGCTGCTCCGGCGCGTGTTCCTCCTCGTGCCGGCGCAGGCCTTCGTGGCGAGGTGGATCAGCAGCTTCAAGGAGTTTCCACCGCGTCAGAAGCCGGCCAGCTTCAGCGTCGATCAAGTCATGCAGCAGTTGGAGGCCGGTATGACAAAGAACCGCTGACCGGCGCCCGCGCGACCGCCGGCGCGTTTCTCAAGGCTCGATCGCCGCCGGCCGGTCCGAGACAACGGGGCCGGCCAGCGAACGATGCATCACGTTCGGGGAGTGCATACCACCGTGGCGATCCGCGCGTGAACCGCAAACACGACCCACCCGCCGAACCGCCCCCCCGTGCGGGCGGCGCCCGTGCGCCGGAGAGAGTGGGCCCCATGCGCGAATTGTTGGCCACAGCCCTTCGGCACCATCGCGTCGGGCAGGCCCTCGAAGCGGAGCGCTGGTATCGCCGGGTGCTGGACATCGACCCTCAGTGCGTCGATGCCCTCAACCATGTTGGCCAGCTGCACATGGAGAGGGGAGATTTCGAAGGCGCGCTGGCTGCGTTTACCCGCGCTCTGTCCATCCGCGAAACGGAGCAGATGAAGGCCATGTTCGTGGGATGCCTGCAACGGATGAGGTCCGTACCGGACGTGCCGGGGCTCCCGAATCTCCTCGTCCGCGCGATGTCTGAACCCTGGGCCCGACCTGCCTATCTTGCCCGCGCTGCGGTCGATCTTCTCAAGCGCGGCAGCGCCCTCAACAAATGCATCGAACGCGCGCGGGCCGAGTGGCCGCGGCGCATGTCGGAGCGCCAGCTGTTCGGGGACGCCGGAGTCGCGATGATTTCGGACGATCGGTTGCTGCGGGCCGCGCTCGAATCGGCTCCGGTCTGCGACGTGGATCTCGAGCGCTTTCTTACGATGTTTCGCTCGGCGATGCTCGAGGCCGCCTCGGTCGACGGCGGCACGAAACCGGTCGAGGGCGCCGCGCTCGCCGTGTGCTGCGCGCTGGCACGCCAGTGCTTCATCAACGAATACGTATTCGCGCTTGCCGAAGGAGAGATCGAAGCGGCCCACCGGTTGCGCGACGTCGTGCTGCGCGCGTTGGGAGCGGGCGCTCCTATCCCTGCGCTCGCCATCGTTGCCGTGGCGGCATATTTCCCCCTCCACGCGCTCGACGCGGTGGATGCGCTGTTGGGGAGGCCGTGGCCCGAGCCGATGACGGCCCTTCTCAATCAGCAGGTCCGCGAGCGGCTCGAAGAATCGAAGCAGCGCGGCACGATCCCGCGCCTCACCGCCGTCAGGCACGACGTGTCGCTCGCCGTCCAGCAGCAATACGACGAGAACCCCTACCCTCGCTGGCTCAAAGTGCGGTCCGCCAGTACAACGGTCTCACTCGACGCCTATCTGCGCGGACTCTTCCCGACGGCGGTGTTCCGCCCGCTCGGGAAGACGAGCGGCCTCGACTACCTGATGGCTGGCTGTGGCACTGGCCAGACGACCATCGAGACGGCGCGGCTCATCCGCGGCGTGAAAATCCTGGCGATCGACCTCAGCGCGGCCAGCCTTGCCTACGCGAAGCGAAAGGCTGCGGAGCTAGGCCACGCCAACATCGAATTCGCGCAGGCCGACATCCTCGAGCTTCGATCGCCGTTTCCGAGGTTTGACGTCATCAACTGCAGCGGCGTTCTGCATCATCTCGCCGAGCCGTTCGCGGGCTGGAGCGTGCTGCTCTCGCTGCTGCGATCCGGGGGTCTCATGCGCGTGGGCGTGTACAGCGAGATCGCGCGGCGCAACGGTCTGACCGCTCGCGCCTTCGTCTCCGCGCGCGGCTATCGGCCGACCCCGGAGGACATCCGCCGGTGCCGCCAAGAGATTTTGGCGCTGCCGGACGACAGCCCACTCAAGGTCGAAGCCAGAAACGCGGACTTCTTCAGCCTGAGCGGTTGCCGTGACTGGCTGTTCCATGCTCAAGAGCGGCCACTGACGTTGCCGGAGATCGCGCGGTTTTTGGCAGACAACGCGCTCGATTTCATCGGCTTCGACGTGTCGCGCTCGGTGACGGCGCAATACGCGGCGAGATTCCCGCGTGACCGTGGCCTGACCGATCTCGGGTCGTGGCACCAGTTCGAGCAGGAACACCCTCGGAGCTTTGCTAGCATGTACCAGTTCTGGGTTCAGAAACGACCGGCCCGCTCGGCGGAGCACGGCACCGCGTGATGCGGTGACGTTGATTGGGTTGAGACGGCAGCGTTCCCGCGGGATCCCCGATCTCCCTCGGGAATGATTCTCCCATTCCCCCTTGGGCCACGAGAACGCCGCGCGATGACTGCGCGCCGAGAACACGCCAGACAAACCTGATACTCGAGAGGGGGGCACGATGCCCATGAGCGAGATCCGGGCGAGCGGCGGCACGGCCAGGTTCGAAGTACGGCCGACTGCGGACAGCCATTTTTCCTGGTTGCGCACCCGTCTGAGTGTCGAGCGCACGCTGATGTCTTTGATGCGGACCGGCGTGGCGTTTATCGGCTTCGGATTTACGATTTACGAGTTCCTGGCGCGCTTTAATCAGACTCCGGGGGTCCCCCGAGCGCGCTTTCCCGAAGCGCCTCGGTACCTGGGCTTGGCGCTGATCGGTGCCGGCATCGTCGCCCTGCTCATCGCCCTTTGGGAATACCGATGGGTGGTCCGCTACCTTTGGAGCAAGGAATACTCGGCCGTCGCCGGCATCCACGAAGTTCCCAGTCATACCCCGATTCTTGTGCTGACGATCCTTCTCATCCTGACGGGTGTCTTTGCCTTCGTGGCCGTCGCCACGCGTCACTAACGCCGCGTCCCCGCGGCACGATTCTGCCCCCGCATGTTGGTGCCGACCTGGGCGCTGAGCATCGACGTGAGGAGCGCGGACGCGTCACCGGCATTCAGCCGATGGCGACGAACCACGAATCGCTCGCCGGACGGTTTGGCTGGATGGCAGGGCCATGGAAAAAGCCCATGAAACGTCTCCCGCGCGACGAAAGGCCTGGGAGACCGAGCGGCCTCGCGTGACCGTCAGTGGATCTCTGGAATCCGCGGTCCTGTGGAGAAACTAGTCCTGTCGTCCCCGAGCTGGCGGGCGTAGCTCTCCTGATCGAGATGGGGAGTTGCGGAATCGCCCGCCTTGCTCCAGTTGCCGCCGCTGTCGTAATGCTGCCAGCCGGTGGCCGGATCCTGACGGTAGATTTGGCCGTCTTTGTCCGCGTAGACGTTGTTGGTATTTCTCCAGACGTCGGTATTATACGTGGACCGCTCTACGCTGCCGGTTTTTGCATTGTACGTCGTGGTGTTCAACTGACCCGTCGCGGGATTGTACGTGCGCACGGTCCCTCCCGAATACGTCTGGCCGGTCCGGACGTTCGTGACCGTCCCGTAGGCGCCCGCGGAGAGCGTGCCCGTCCGAGAGTTATACGAAACGCCCCGGGTATTCTGCCAGCTGTTCCCGGTCCAGGCGTTGTAGCCGCTTGAGGTGCGCGACACGGCGCTCGTGTCCCCCCATTGGTGGTAGACGTTGCCGGAGGTTCCGGCCCATCCCCCCGGCCCCCAGGCGACGCCCCCCGTCCTCGCGTACACGGGCCAGCCGCCGTACGCGGTTCCCCATCCCCAGCCACCCCACCCGAAGCCGAGCGTGGCGCGGTCGCCCCAGGTCGGCCCAAACCCGTAGCTAAACCCCCATCCCATCCACGGTGTCCAGGCGATATTGGCGCCGAATCCGTAGGTGACCGGTGACCCGTACCAGGTCGAGCCGATCCAGGGCAGGTAGGTGTACCCGGTCCCGTACACGGGCACGCCGTCACTCACGAACGCCCCCAGGTAGCCGGGCGTGTATCCTTCGTAGACGGTGGTGGGGGTCGAGTTGTAGATGCGGACAAACGTTTCGGAATAGAGCGGAGATCTCGGCGGAATCGAGTAGATCTCGGCCGGCACCGAGGTCGCCACCCCCCAGGGTCCATTCACCGACGCGGCGGTGAACCAGATGCCATTTTGGACCGCGTAATACCCTTGGTCGCCCGTCACGATGATGGGGGTCGAGGCGTTCGCGATGTACTGGAGCGGGGTCCCGTCGATCGGCTTTGGCTGCGGTGCGCCATCGAAGGTGGGCGGCGGAGACATTTGCGTGCCGGAACGATCGACCGCGGCCGTCTGGGCGACGCTGTTTGCGATTACCGCCTCCTGGGCCTGGGGGGTTCCGGGGACGTCCGCCTTCACGTTCTCCATCAGGCTGTCGTCCGGGATCTTTGCGAAGTCCGGCGGCAGCTCCTTGCCGGGCACGTACGTCCAGGGGCCCGAAAAGTTCGCCGCCCTGAACCACCGTCCCCCCAGCAGCACATAAATCTTATGGTCCTGGAGATCTTTGAAGATGCGCCCCGAGGTGTTCTGCACGTAGAGAAGCTGCGTTCCCAGGATCGGGAGGAAGTTAGGGACGCCGCCGATGACGATCAGTGCCGCGGGCGACGTGGAAACGTAGATCGCTGGCGCCCGTGCCTGCACGAGCACCGGCTTCGCCTCTCCGCCCGTGAGGAGGTCGACCTGGTGGGTGGCCACCACCTTCTGGAGGGCGGTGTTCAGCGCCGCGGGCGGACCGTAGACGATCCCGTAGGATCCCGTGAGCGACGTGGATTGCATCCAGCCATCGTAGACGTGGATGTAGTAGTTGCCGTTGTTAAGATCCTGGAGGAGGAGCGGGCTCGTGTTCAGGACGCGCTGCAACGAGGTCCCCTCGACAGGTCGGAGGACCGGGACGCCGTCGATCAAGACCAGGATCGCCGGACCGTACGAGACAATGATGTTGGGGGGAGTCGTGTTTAGGGGCAGCGCTTCAGCCTTCTGCTGCGACTGGACGGTCTGCATCAAGGCTTCAAGCCGGTCGAGGGAGATGTACTTCGCCTCGGTAGGAGCCGCCGCCTGGAGCGCCTTCTGGTACACGGCCGCCTTGTCCGGGGCTGTAGGGAAACTCACCTTCGCGATCTTCATCTCATCGAGTGCGACCAGACGACTTTCCTTGTCCACCAAGGTGCGGGCCATTACCCAGATCACGCCAAACGTCGGCTGGGCCGCCCCACCAGTTCTGACCGCGACCGCGGCGTGAGCGCTCAGATGGCTCCCATAGTCCCAGTTGTCGAGTTGCGGCTGGTAGATGGAAAAAGTATACACCCCGCTCTTGAACTGGCGCGGCCAGCCAGGGTCGGTGGGGGCTGGTGCCGCCACCGCCGGGAGGCTCGGACCGAATGCAACGGGTGCGTTGCACATCGCGACGGCGAGGACAAGCGATAGGCCCACGATCTTCCAAATCCTACGCATGGCGATCGTCAACCCCTTTACGTCTGGCATTTGGCCACCGGTTTGATACGGAGACAGCGTCTCACGAGGATTGTACCAGAACTCGCCGGTGGGGTTCTAGAAGAACCACCGTCGTCAGATTTTCGTATCAGTGTTAAGTCATTGTTACGACCTCCTTCTACTGACGGCGAAAGCGTGTTCTATCGCGCGCGTGGAATGCTTTCTGTGACCGATGTCGGTGCAGAGGATATATGGTATGGTGGTGGAGTGCAGGAAATGGAGAAGTACCGGCCAAACTAGGGCCGCAGGTCGATCCAAAGATCCGAGCGGTGTGAAGCAATGATGGCTTGGTGGATGTTTTAAGAGTTCGCTTGATACGTCTTGGTGAAGGAGGAAGAACGCCCGAAGCATTGGGGTATTTTTGAGTCTGCACGGTCATGCTCTATTCACGGTTCCATCAAACCAGCAAGGGGAGGAGGAGGCAGATGAGGTCAGGTCAGATGCTTCAAGGGGTGACGATCGCTGCGCTAGCTGCGGCGATCATCGTGGGAGGGGTGTGGCTCAACCCCGGGACGGCCTGGGCGCAGGCGGGACCGAAGCCAGTGGTGTCGACGCAACAGGCGACGGTGGTGACGGCTACGATTACGGCGATCGACCCCGCGACCCGGTCCGTGACGTTGGCAACTGCGGGCGGGACCGTCGTGGTACACGCGAGTGATTCGATCAAGAACTTCAGTCAACTGAAGGTCGGCGATAGGGTTGGGGCCAAGTACTACGAGTCGCTTTTGATCGCGGGCCAGAAAGCATCACCTTTCGACCATTCGACTCGGGCGATGTCGACCACCCAGACCGTTGACGAGCGGGGCATGGGAGGGACGGTGAGCGGGACGCAGCGCACCGTTACGGTCGTGGCGAAGGTTTACGCGCTCGACAAGCCGAACGGGATCATCACCTTGCGGGGCCCGAGCGGGAACTTCCGGACGTTCAAGATCAAGGATCCGTCCCTGCTGACCCATATGACGATCGGGGATAACGTCGTGATCAAGTACACCGAGGCCTGGGCGGTCGCGCTCGACAAAATGTAAGCGCGCAATGGCCATCTTCCCGAGAGAGTCGGCCGGCGCTCGCGCGTCGGCCGACTTGATTTCAAGGGTCATTGCCCTCAGCCGGGCTCGAACCCGTGTGGTCAAGCACGGGCGATCGCTCAGTCCTCCGCGTGAGCCCGAGCGCCCCAGCCTCAAGAACCTCTGACGGGCTTCGGAGGAGTACAGTCGTCTCGGCGGCTCGCCGTATTCCCCGCTACAATCGCAGGCCCGTAGGAACGGTCCGGGCGATTGTTAGCTCGGTTGCGCCGTGAAAGGCAGCGAACGCCTCGAGGGCGGTACGGAGACCTTTGCGCAGCCTCCGCGTGGGTCTGCTTGTCGGTTCCAATTGGAGCAGCCGGATGACGAGCCGCCGGCGCTCTCGCTCGAGTTGGGGGTCGAGACGCCCGATCAGCCGGTCTCCACAGAGAATCGGCATCGCGTAGTACCCGTACCGTCTCTTTGACGGGGGGAGGTAGACTTCCCAGGTGTATTCGAACCCGAACACGTCCAGGACGCGGTGGCGCCGCCACAGCAGGTTGTCGAGCGGCGCAAGGAAGTGCACCGTGCCATCGTCTCCCGGCGCCTCGGCTCGTGCCGCCCGCTCGTGACGCTGGAGGCTCTCCAGGTCCTCCGCCCGCACGAAGTAGTCTCGCTCGACGCCGTCGATGGCGAGCGGCGCCACGGCACCGGCGCGGACACGGCGCTGCAGGGCTCTCCGGCGGGCGCTCACAGGGAGTGCGCGCCACCCGAATCGAGGATCGCCGGCGTCGAACACGCGAAACGCCCTGAGGTATTTTTCGAGCATCAATTCATCCGCCTCGGCCATGGTGATCGCGCGGGCGCGCTCAAGCAGTGCAGCCGGGACGGCGTGCTCCCGGAGATCGAAGCGGCGCTCGAGGCCTTCGCGGTTCACGACGACGACGTCCCCCGCTTTGAGGAGGAGGCTGAGCGCGTGCGACGTCGCCTTGGTCCTGGCCTCATCCAAGTCCCAGGCTCCGCGCACGCGGTGATCCGAAACAAACGCCCGGGCGGGAAGGGCGCCTTTGGCGTCAAGCTCGGCATGGATGTGCCTGATGACCGAACGTATCGCCCGTAAGTGTGGGGCAAGGCGTTTGCGAAACCGGCGGCGCGTTCCCTCAAAGAGCGGGTAGTCTTCCGCGGGGACAACGCACGCAGCGTTCGCCCAGTACTCCACCACCCTGCGGTGGCGTAGGAGCTCACCAAGAATTCGGGGAGCATATCCGGGAACCCGGGCCGCCAGCACGAGGTGCTGGTTTCGCTCCACGGCTGACACGGGATCGATTTGGACGCACTCGAGATGCCGTATTTCGCGCAGGACGCCTGCGGCCGTGGCCGGCCCGTGCGAAGCGGGCATCGCGCCCGCGCGGAGATGCTGCGCTTCCAGCAGAAACCGGGCCACGCTTTGCCGGCTGACTCCCAGCGGTGCACGGTTCATCGATGCTCATGATAGGGGCTCGCCAGGTTGACCGCAACGGGGGCCCTCGGCGCGGTGTGGAGACCGCTGGAAGACGGGGTTTCACGCTGTACGCTGGCTCGAGCCGTCTGCTAGACTACCCGTGAAAGCGTGCGGCGCCATCGGCAACGCGTCACTGGCCAGGAGACGATCTCGGGCGATGATTCGGGGCTGTGATAGGCAATGGACTCCCGCGTGGTTCGGTCTGATGCCGGTCGACCGCGCCAGATTTGGGACTTCTTTGCGTGTGGGCCGACGGCCGGGCTTTCTGGAGCCGCAGGGATGAACAGGCGCACGCTGGATCGGCTGGACCGGTGGGTTCAGCGCATCGACAAGATCCGGCCGATCGGCGAGGGCGGGTACATCATGCGCTTGAAGGTCTTCCGGTATCGTGAACCCCGCCTCGTGCTCCAGGATGGCACCGTCGTGAATCCCGGCGATCTTGTCGGCGAGTTTCACATGGAAAATCGGCACGCCGCCGCGCTCCATGAGGAAGGGAGCGGCGGCTTTCGCTTCCGTCAGGAGATGTTCCGCATGCTCCCGGCGCTGGCTCACGATCTCTGCACTCGTCCGGAGTACCGCACGATCAATGCCGTCTGCGGCGCGAGCCTATTTTGGAACTCATCAACGCTGGGCGCGGCGATGGGGTTCGAGCACCGCCCGCTGCCGCCGTTCACGCGGTGGTGGTTGGGATGGTGGACACGGTACCTGCTCGCCCATTACCACCCCGAGGGGGAGCAGCGCCTTCGCAAAGGGGGACGAACTGAACTACGGCGGGTCTGGATTACGCGCGGGGCCCTGCTCCGATTTGCGGAGCGCACGGCCGCCCGCAAGCGCTCGGGAAAGACCCGCATGCTCGAGGAACATTCGGGCGAGCGCACACCCGGCCCGTCACCCGTCGATCTAGGGGTGGGGGCTCAATAGGACGCGAAGCGGGACGATATCAAACCCTCGGGCCCGCAGCCCCGCGATCATGCCCGGAAGCGCAGACCAGGTTTCTTTCGGGGTCGACGGATGCCCCCCGTGATCATGGAGGTTGATGATCGCGCCGGGGTGGGCTTTCTCCACGACCAGTGCGGTCATCCGGGGCGCGGGAGCGGAAACGATTAATCCTTCGGGCCGCACGGACCACAGCACGCGCATCTCACCGATCTGGGCGGCTCGCACGTAGGCCGCCCAGTTGAACGTTCCCCAGGGGGGCCGGAAGTACCGGGGGGTCATGCCGGTCGTCGCTTCGATCGCTGCCGCTCCCCGGTCCAACTCGGCCACCGTGGCCGCGGGAGGGAGCGACCAGAGGTGCCGGTGCCCGTACGTGTGGTTCCCAAGATCGTGGCCCGCCGCGGCCGCCGCCCGCGCTACCCTGGGGACGGCTTCGACCTGGCGCCCTACCATGAAGAAGGTCGCCTGCACGTCGGCCGCGGCAAGCGCATCAAGAATACGCGGGGTGAATTCTGGATCAGGGCCGTCGTCAAACGTGAGCGACACCATCGGGCGAACGGGGCCGCGTTTTACCACCCCGAGGCCGAGCCCCTCGGTCGCCGCGTAGGCGCCCAGTGTGTAGACCGCGGCTCCCGCCAGCGCGACCGCCGCGGCCCCGACGGCTAACCGAATTCGATCATCCATCGACCCGGCGCCGCGGTCCGCGCCCGCTGGAATGGCGACGTCAAGAGCGCACGGGGGACGCGGCGAACGGCCGTCCGCCCGCGGCCACGCCACGACGGGCGGCGAGCTGCGAGAGCTGCGTGACCACGGTCCCCACGGCCTCAGGCCGGGCCAGCCGTGCGGCGACCTGGCGCATCGCGGCGAGGCGCTCAGGGTGGCCGAGCAGATCCTTCAGCACCTCCTGGACCTCGGCTTGCGTCTTGGCCGCTCGCGCCGCCCCTTGCTCGACGAGGAACTGGCTGTTGCTTTCCTCCTGACCTGGGATCGAACCGTAGATGAGCATTGGGAGGTGCTTGGACAGCGCCTCGGCCACCGTCACTCCTCCCGCCTTCGTGATCAGCAGGTCGCTCACCGCCATGAGCTCCTCGATGTTGTTCACGTATCCGAACACCCGGAACCGGTGGAGAGACTGCGCGGCCACGGCCCGGACATGCTCCGCCAGCCGACGGGCGTTGGCGCAGACCACCAGCACTTGGATCGGGCGCGGGAAGCGCGCCAGGATCTCTACGACATCGCCGACGCGTCCCAGGGTCGCGTACGCGCCCGCCATCACCAAGATGACCGGGGCTCCCGGCGTAAGTTCGAGCCGAGCCCTCAGGGCCTCGCGATCGAGCGGGCGCTGAAACTTGCGCTCGATCGGGAGCCCCGAGACGATGACCCGCTCGGCGGGGACCCCTCGCTTGAGCAGGCCCTCCCGCATGACGTCGTGGGCCACGGCGTACCTGTCCACGCTCGGATGAATCCACTCTCCGTGGCTCACGTAGTCGGTGATCACCGAAAGGCACGGCACCTGCGTGCGGCCGGCGATCTTAAGATCCGACATCGTGCCCGTGAAGGTCCAGTGTACGCAGCAGACCACGTCGGGGCGGGCGCTCGCGAGGTACCGGTCCAGACGTTCCATCCCCTGGCGGTTGACCGAGCGGCGGAACCGCGAGTCCGGGGGAATCTCACCCATGAAATTGTAGAACTTCTCCTGCACCTTGGGCGCGAAGCGGACGGTCTGATAGTACCAGAACTTCGTGACCGCAAAGAACGTCGGGCTGGTGAACCGCGTAAAGTAATCGACGACCTCCACCCGCCCACCGGTTCGGATCTTCCACTCCTCCGCGACGGCCTCGCCGACGCGCTGGTGGCCGCCCCCGTAGCTGCAGGAGAGCACCGAGAGAAACATCACCGCTCCCCGTGACCGCCGCGGCAGGGACTGGCCTGGGCGTTGATCGCAGGCATTCCCCTATCCCTCCACATCGTCGTGGACGATCCCGCGCACCCGCTCTCGTCTCGAGCTGGCTGTTTCATTGAGTCTCACCAATATACCAACGCGCTCTCGGTGAGTGGGTTTCGCTGCGCGCGGCGGTAATCCCTAGAGGATCGCGATTCGAGACGTGGTAAAGTCGCCGAGCGCCCAGGACTGGGAGGGCGCGAGAGGATCTCGGAGGTCCTCACAGACCCCGAGGCATCCGGCGGCCAGACGCTCGCTCAGTGCCCGGTGAGGAATTGCTGGATGGTCAGGAGCGCCAGGGCCGACGTCAGGGCCACGCTTCCCCAGCCGACCGCGTTCGAGGCGAAGCCGTTCGTGTAGCCTCGCAGGATGCGGCGATCGTTAGAGACCAGCAGCAGCACGACGAACAGCGGCGAGAGCATGAACCCGTTGAGGATCTGGGACCAGTACATCAGCGTGACGGGCGAGACGTGGAACAGCGAGATCGCGGCCGCGACCCCGAGGCTTCCCACGACCACGAGGTAAAAGCCCCGCGCCTGCCAGATTTTTTTGTCGAGTCCCTCCGTCCATCCGAACAGCTCGGCCAGCCCGTACGCGGTGGAGGCCGCCATGACCGGGACGGACAGGATGCCGCTCACGAGGATACCGAGCGAGAACAGAAGCCCCGCGGCGTGCCCGGCCAGGGGCTCAAGCGAGATCGCGGCGTCCCTCACGGTCTGAACGCGGATGCCCTTTCCGTGCAAGACAACGCCGGCGACCAGGATGATGAAGTAGAACACCACGTTCGCGTAGACCATGCCGGCGAGGACGTCGAGGTTCTCGTCGGCGAGGTCCTCGACCTTGCGCCTGGCCTCGACTTCCTCGGTCGTCTGCCAGAAGAACATGAATGGGGTCAAGGTCGCGCCGAGCAGGCCGAGCGCCGCGGTCAGGAACGCGGCGGTGAGTTGGATCGACGGGACGAACGTCGCCCGGAGGACGGCCCCCCAGGGCGGATGGACGATGATCCCCGTGATGATGTACAGGACGAACAGGGGGGTGAGCAATAGCAGGAACCGACTGACCGTCCGGTAGCCGGCGTAGATGAGCGACGCAGCCATCAGGATCGCCAGTGGGGCGACCCACCACTCCCAGGCGGTCCCGCTAAGCAGCCCGATCGCCGCCCCGGTGCCGGAGAGGTCGGCGCCCATCGTGATGACGTTCGAGCAGACGATCGGGGCGAGCACGGCCGCGGCGACTCTGGGGCTATAGTACACTTTCAACACCCGGGCGAGGCCGCGCTTGGTGACCACCCCAATCCTGGTCGACATCTCTTCGAGGCAATAGAGCATCGGGGTGGTGAGAAACATCAGCCACAGCAGCCCCGTCCCGGTCGCGGCTCCCACCTGGATGTACGTCACGACGCCCGAAGGATCGTTGTCCGCGGCCCCGGAGACGATCCCCGGGCCTAGGACTTGGAAAAACTGGCGCCACGTGCGCCGGTGGTGGCGTGGATGGCTTGGTTGTGGACGGATACGCGGCCTCCTCTCAGGGTCGGGTGGGTGGCGCTGGTCGGCTCGACCGACGTCTCGACGTCCGCCTCCCTGCGCGGTTGGCCGTCTTCGGTCGACCCGAAGTTCCGGTCTGCATTTGTGAATACCTTTTATCGGACTGTGCCCGGCGATTCGCTGGCGGTCCCCTCCTGCAGCGGGGACTCGCCGTGGCTCGGGTGATCGGCCGATGGTCAAATCGGGACTCTGGGGTTATACTCCCAGAGGGGCGAGGAGCGCATCCAGACAGCGCCTCGCTCACTCCCAAGGAGTCGCGGGTTCGACTCGCTCCCTGCCCCGATCTAGGGCGGTCGTGCGGCAGCCGGTCGTCGTGATTCCACTGCGGGGGAGCAACGCCGATGCAGCGGCTCGCCGAGCTTTGCGTCCGCCGTCCCGTCCTCTCGCGGGTCATCACGCTCGTGATGGTGGTCGTCGGCGTGTTTTCCTTCCTCAGCCTGAACGTGTCCCGCTATCCCAACGTCGAACTGCCGTTCATCACCGTGATCACCCGGTTCCCCGGCGCCTCCCCCGAAGAAGTCGAAACCGATCTCACCCGCAAGATCGAGGATGCCGTCAGCGGGATCGGCGGAATCGACAAGGTCACCTCGACATCGACCGAAGGCTACTCGATCGTCGTCGCCCAGTTCGTGCTGGAGAAGAATGTCACTACGGCGGTCGACGAGGTGCGGGACAAAGTCGGAGCGATCGCCGACCTCCCCGCGGGGATCGATGCCCCGCAGGTGCTGCGCTTCGACCCCAGCCAGATCCCCGTCGCCGTGCTCGCGCTTTCCGCCGACCGTCCGATTCGGGACATCTCCGAGTATGCCAGCCGCGTGATCAAGCCTGGACTCGAGGGCGTCCTGGGGGTTGCCCAGGTGAACCTCGTCGGTGATCAGCAGCGCCAGATCAACGTGCTGCTCGATCCCTACCGTCTCGCCGCGCATGACGTGACCGCCACCTCGGTGCTGGCCGCCCTCCAGGCACCCGCCGGGAGCGCGGACACCGGAGCCCAGCGGTTCTTGGTTCGTACGTTCCAACGAGTCTCGGAGTTGGCGGGTATCGCCATCCCCTCCCGCACCGGCCGTGCGGTGGCGCTCGGGGACCTGGCCCACATCCAAGACGGCGCCGCGCCGGCCCGGACGACCGCGAACGTCAACGGAACCCCCGGCGTCCTCCTCTACATTCAAAAGCAGTCCGGGGCGAACACGGTGAGCGTCGTGGGGGGCATCAAGGACCGGCTGCAGAGTCTCGCGCAGGCCCTCCCGGCCGGCTACGACCTCCGCGTCGCCTGGGACCAGTCGGAGTTTGTGCTGGCCGCCACCCGCGCTGTCGAGGAGCATGTGGTCGTCGGCTCGATCCTGGCGGCGCTGGTCGTCCTGGTCTTTTTGTGGGATTGGCGTTCCACCATCATCACGGGCCTTGCGATCCCGATCTCCCTGATCAGCACCTTTACCCTCCTGGCGGCGCTGCACCTCACCCTCAACACCTTCACGCTGCTCGCGCTCGCGCTGGTCATCGGCATCGTCATCGACGACGCGATCGTGGTCCTGGAAAACATCTACCGGCTCATTCACGACAAGGGGACCCGGCCGTTTCACGCGGCGATCGCGGGCACGCGCGAGGTTGGGCCGGCCGTGATGGCGACCACCTTGAGCCTGATCGTGGTGTTTCTGCCGCTCGCGTTCATGACCGGCATCGTCGGGCGCTTCATGAGCAGCTTCGGGTGGACCATGGCCTTCGCGATCGCCGTGTCCCTCGTGGTGAGCTTCACGCTGACCCCATCCCTGGCCTCGCGCTGGCTGCGCGCTCCCGCGTCGAACGGGGAGCACGGGGAGGGGGGGCCTCCCCCGGCGATGCCTGTCCGCCGCGAGCCCGAAGGGCCCGTCAAGCGCGCGATAGAGCGCGGGTATCGGTGGCTGCTGGAGCGCTCGCTGCAGCACCGCTGGGTTCTGGTTGTGCTCTCGATTCTCACCCTGGCCAGCATCGTGCCGCTGGGGAGGATGGTCAACCAGAACTTCCTGCCGGTCGACGACGAATCGCGGTTCGAGGTGGCGGGGCAGGCCCCGGGGGAATCGGCGCTCGACGCCACGTCCTCGCTTGCGACCCGGATGGCGGCGGAGATCCGGCGTCTGCCCGGCGTCGCGTACACCATCGTCACCGTCGGCGACGATCCGCAGCGCAGCCCCAACAAGTTCACGATCTTCGTCGGGATGCTCCCCATCGGAGCCCGCCCCACGGTGACCCAAGCACAGGAGATGGCGCGCGTCCGGACCGAGATCCTGCCCAAGTTTCAGGCGCCGGATCTCACGGTCGTGGTGAACGACATCTCCGACCTCTCCGGATCGGCGGCCCCGCTGCAGTACGTCATCAGCGGGCCCGATCTTTCGGTGCTGGGCCGAGCCTCCCAGGCGGCCGTGGAGTACCTGCGGACGCTTCCCGGCGTGGTGGACATCCGGTCCTCCGCCGCCGCGAGCCGGTCCGTAGACATCAAGGTGAACCCGGCCCACGCGGCGGGGCTCGGCGTCGGAGCGGAGGAGGTGGCCAATACCCTCGCCCTGCTCACGCAGGGCGTCCAGGCCCGGCAAATGGCCTACGCCGAAGGCGGGAGATTCTATCCCGTCCACATCAGCGCAGGGGTTCCCGGCCTGACGGATCCGAGTGACTTGGCAAACGTCCCGCTGCTTGCCTCCTCTGGCGGTCACGTGCCGCTCGGGCGTGTCGTCGACGTGCTGCCGACGAGCGGGCCGCGAGAGATCGAGCGATTCAACCGCGGGCGCCAGGTGACGGTCTCGGCCAACTTGCTCCCCCAAGCGTCCTTGGGTGGGGTGGTGGAAAAGCTCGATGCGAAAATGCGGTCGCTCAATCTCCCTCCCGAGTACCACCTCGGGCTGACGGGGATCGCGGAGCAGGTGTCGAAGACGAAAAGCGCCTTCACGCAGGCGTTCATCATCGCGTTTGTGTTCATGTTCCTGGTGCTCGCGGCCCAGTTTGAATCGTGGATGCATCCGATCACGATCTTGTTGTCCCTTCCCCTCACGGTCCCGTTTGCGCTGATCTCGATCCTGCTCCTGCGCGGGTCCCTCAACCCGCTGAGCTACCTCGGCATCCTCGTGTTGTTCGGCGTGGTCAAGAAGAACGCGATCCTCCAGGTGGACCGCGCCAACCGGCTCCGGGCCCAGGGGATAGAGAAGGATGCCGCGATCGTGCATGCCAGCCTGGACCGCCTCCGGCCCATCCTCATGACCACGATCGCCTTCGTCGCCGGGATGATCCCCCTGGCCATCAGCCGCGGGGTCGGCGCAGCCACCAATCAAACGATCAGCACCGTGATCATCGGGGGACAGATGCTCTCCCTGCTGCTCACGCTGCTGGCGATTCCGGTAATGTACTCGCTGTTCGGCGATATCGACACGTGGGTCTTTCGGCGGCGCCGGGAGTCGCTGCGCAGGATGGCCGCATCCGATGCGGCGCCGTCTCCGGCGCGCGGCATCGGTCAACGGCGGCGCGGGCGCGCGTCCGCGGATGCTCGAGGAGATAGCGCGAGGCGTCTTCTGGCACAAGACGCCGACAGAGGAAGTGTTCGTGTGAGCGACGAAAAGATGAGGATGTCCCACACCGAAGGAGACGATCTGCCGGATCAGCCCTGGACTGGGCGGTGATCCCCGCGTGAACCTGACGGAACGCCAGCAGCACCGCCCATCGACTGGATTTGGGGGGCGGGACCTTGGAGGTGACCGACCCTATGGGGGGAGCAAATCTGGGTAGACGGGCTGACAGAGATAGTCAGGTCGCAAGCTTGGCTCCAAATGAAGTGGCGGTTCGCAAGGCCGATCATGTCCGCATTAATCTTGAGGAAGACGTCGCCGCCAAAGGCATCGATAGTGGATTCGATGACTTTTACTTCCTGCACTCCGCGCTCCCCGAACTGAACCTCGACCAGGTCGATCCGTCGACGGAGCTGTTCGGTCGGCGCATCTCTGCCCCCGTGCTGATCTCGTGCATGGTCGGTGGCACAAAGCAGGCGGCCGCCCTCAATCGCATCCTGGCCCAGGTCGCGCAACACTTGAACCTGGCGATGGGGCTGGGGTCGGGGCGGATCCTGCTGGAAGCGCCCGATGTCCTCAAGACGTTCGATGTCCGGCGCGTCGCGCCGGATGTGCTCCTGTTCGCCAACCTCGGCGCGGTTCAGCTCAACAAGGGCTACGGGGCGGACCACTGCCGGCGCCTCGTGGACTCGACCGGCGCGGACGCGCTGGTCCTGCACCTCAACCCCCTCCAGGAGGCCGTGCAGCCGGAAGGGGACACGTGCTTCGCCGGCCTGCTGGGGAAGATCGGCGACCTCTGCCGGCGCCTCGAGGTGCCGGTGGTGGTGAAAGAAGTGGGGTGGGGCATCGCGGCGGACGCGGTGCGGGCGCTGCTCGACGCCGGGGTGGCCGCGGTCGATGTCGCCGGCGCCGGCGGGACTTCGTGGAGCGAGGTGGAGCGCCGCCGCATCAGCGAACCGTGGCGCGCCCGGGTCGCCGCCGCGTTCGCCGGGTGGGGCATCCCCACCGCCGAATGCGTGCGCCGTGCCCGGCAGATCGCGCCGGAGGGGCGCATCTTCGCCAGCGGAGGAATCCGCAACGGCATCGATGTCGCCAAGGCGGTCGCGCTCGGCGCGGATCTCGTCGGATTGGCTGGCCCGTTCATTCGTGCGGCGGCCGAGGGGGGCGAGGCGGCCTTGGACCTCGGCCGCGAGTTGGTGGAGACTCTGCGCATCGCCATGTTCAGCCTCGGGACGCGAACGATCGCCGCGCTGCGAGGGACCCCGCGGCTCCGCCGGCGCGGGGACGAGCGTGACGATCCGCACGTTGCCCGGCTGACGTATCACACGGACGGCGCCGGCCAGTTCCTCGATATCACCAATGATGTCGCCTCCGTCGTGCGGTCGTCCGGGGTCCGGCGCGGTCTCGCGCACGTGTACGCCCAGCACACGACCGCGGCGATCCGCATCAATGAAAACGAGCAGTTCCTCCTGCAAGACTTCCGGCGCTTTCTGGACCGGATCGCTCCGGCGGGCAACGGGGCGTACGAGCACGACGACCTGCTGCGGCGGCCTGACGTGCCCCCCGACGAGCCGATGAACGGCCACGCGCACTGTCAGCATTTGTTGCTCTCCGCGGGCGAAACGGTGCCCATCGTCGACGGCCAGCTGGAGCTGGGCCGGTGGCAGCGGATCTTCCTGATCGAGCTCTGCAACGCCCACGAACGGCGCGTCACCGTGCAGGTCCTTGGACGATGAGGAGACCGCTCGAGGTCGTCGCGGCTGACGCGTACTGCTGGCAGCTCGCCTGCCACCACTACGAGAACTTCACCGTGGCGTCCCGGCTCGTACGGCGGGGCCTGCGGCGCGACCTCGCGCGCGTCTACGCGTACTGCCGCGCCACCGACGACATGGGGGATGAACACGAGGTCGGGGCGCTCGCGCACTTGGAGCGCTGGCGGGAGGAGGTCCTCGAGGTCTTCGCGGGCGGGCGGCCCGTCCATCCCGTGCTCGTCGCGCTCCGGGAGACGATCACGCGCTACGACCTCCCGGCCCAGCCCTTCCTCGATCTCATCCAGGCCAACGTGCAAGACCAGACGGTCTCGAGCTACGCGACGTGGCCGGAGCTGCACGACTACTGCACCAAATCGGCCGCCCCCGTCGGGAGAATCGTGCTGCGGGTGTTCGGCATGAGCAGCCCGGAGGCGGAGCGGCTCTCCGACGACGTGTGCATCGGGCTTCAACTCGCAAACTTCGCGCAGGACGTGAGCGTCGACGCCGTGAAGGGGCGCACCTATCTGCTGCAAAGCGCCCTCCAGGCAGGCGGGATCCCCGGGGCGACCCGGGACCTCTGCGAGCGGGCGAAGGCGCTACTCGCATCCGGGCGGGATCTCGAGACGATGGCCCCCTGGTCGCTCAGGCTGCAGCTGGCGCTCTACCGCATCGGCGGCCTGGCGATCATCGGTGCCATCGAACGCCAGGGGTACCGCACGGATCTCCGGCGGCCCCGGGTCTCGACGTGGGCCAAGCTCCTGGTCATCAAGCGGGCGGTCGGGCAGACCCTGTGGGAGGGCGGAAATGCGCGCAGACTTGGCACCGCTTGACGCCGTCGTTCCCCCCGCGTCCCTCGACCTGCGCGAGTCCGAGGCCTTCTGTCAGCGCATGGTGCGCCGCGCGGCCACCAACTTCTACTGGGGGTTCATCACGCTCGCCCGCGAGGAGCGCATGGCGATCTACGCGCTGTACGGGTTCTCCCGGGAGGTGGACGACGAAGCCGACCGGGTGGGTCCCGCGCATCTCCCCGAACGGCTGGAGGTGCACCGCGAGCGCGTGCGCCGGGCCGTGCGCGGCGAGTACGGCGACCCGGTAATGCAGGTCCTGGCGCACGCCGTCCGGCGGTTCTCCATCCCCGAGTCGGAGCTGCTGGCCCTGATCGACGGGGTCGAGATGGACTGCCGCCAGACGCGGTACCGGACATGGGAAGAGCTGCAGGTGTACTGCCGGCTGGTCGCGTCCGTGGTGGGCCGGATGTGCGTGCGGATCTTCAGCTTCACCGACGAGGCGGCGTTCGACCGGGCCGATGAGCTGGGCCTGGCTATGCAGCTGACCAACTGCCTCCGCGACGTCCGCGAGGACGCGGAGATGGGGCGGATCTATCTTCCGCAGGATCACCTCCGCGAGTTCGGCGTCACGGAGCAGGAAGTGCTGGACGGCCGTCCGGGTGCCGGGTGGCGCCAGCTCGTGGAGTTCGAGGCCCGCCGGGCGCGCGCGCTGTTCGTGTCGGGCCTCGGCGTGTTGAGTTACATCCCAAGGCGGCCGGCCGTGTGCGTCCTGACGATGGCGGGGATCTATCAGCGGATCCTCAACCGGATCAGCCGGGATCCCGAGCTCCCGTTTCGCGAGCGCGCGTCGCTGTCGAAGGCCGAGAAGCTCGCCGTCGCCGTGGAGTCATGGTTCCACGTCACATAGGGATCATCGGGGCCGGGATCGCCGGCCTCGCCGCCGCGGTAGAGCTCAAGGAATCGGGATGCGAGGTTGAGCTCTTCGAGCGCAGCCGGATCCTCGGGGGACGTGCGACGTCGTTCCGGATCAACGGCTGGGAGGTCGACAACGGCCAGCACGTTTTCCTGGCCTGCTACACGGAGTTTCTCGAGTTCGTGCGCCGCCTGGGCATGGACCGGTACCTCCACTTGCAGGACCGGTTCGAGGTGCTCGTCCTGTCCCGGCAGGGCGAAGCGAGTCGGCTCCGTTCGGCGTCGCTGCCCGCTCCCTGGCACCTGGTTTCCTCATTTCTCGGGTACCGCCACCTCGGCTGGGCGGCCAAGCTGGACGTGGCCCGCGCCCTGGCCAAGGCGCGAACGGCGCCGCCGTCCGGCGGGACGTTCGCCGAGTGGCTGGCCGGCGTCGGTCAGGGGGAAGAGGCCCTCCGCGGGTTCTGGCGCCCCTTCTTCGTTCCCGCGCTGAACGCGCCGCTGGACCGGGTGAGCGCGGCCGACGCGGGCTTTGTGCTGCGGACGGCGTTTCTCAGCGATTCCGGCGCGGCCCGCCTCGGATATTTTACGGTCCCCCTCGCCCGCCTCGCCGCGGCCGCCGCGGAGCGGCTCGACCGGGTGCACCTCTCTGCGCCGGTGGTCGGGCTCGACTTCCCCTCCGACAACGAGGCGATCGTCAGGCTCGCCGGGGGCGACCGCATCGTGGTCGATGCCGTTGTCGTGGCGGTGCCGCCGCCGCAGCTGGCGAACCTGCTCGGCGGTCCGGGGCGGTACGGGATCCCTCCGGTCGCGGGCTACGAGCCCCGGCCCATCGTGGACGTCCACCTGTGGCACGACCGCGGGAGCCTCGGGTTCGACCTCGCCGCCCTCCTTGAGTCTCCGGTGCAGTGGGTGTTCGAAAAGGCGCCAGGATATCTGTGCTGCAGCTTGAGCGCCGCCGATGCGCACGTCCAGCGTCCCACGACCGATCTCGTAGCGCTGTGCTGGGAGGAGGTGCGGGGCGCGATTCCCGCGCTTGCGCAGGCGCGCCTCGTGCACGGGAGCGCGACCCGCAGCCCCGAGGGGACGTTCATCGCCGGCCCCGAGGTCACCCGCCCCGGGCCCGAGACCGCGATCGCGCGCCTGGCCATCGCCGGGTCGTGGACGGTCGCCGGGTGGCCCGATACTCTTGAGTCGGCGGTCCGCAGCGGCCGGGCGGCCGCGCGCCATTTGCTGGACGGGGTGGGAGGGACGGCGTGGACGCGGCACTGACCGCCAGCGTGACCTGGCTGCTCGACCGCCAGCACCCCGACGGGTGGTGGGTCGGAGAGCTCGAGACCAACGTGACGATGACCGCGGAGCACGTGCTGCTCTGCCGGTTCCTCGGAGTCGACCTCGACCCCATCCGCGAGGGCGCCATCCGCCACATCCTCCGGTCCCAGCGGGAGGATGGGTCGTGGGCAAACTACCATGAAGCTCCCGCGGACCTGAGCACCACGATCGAGGCCTACGCGGCGCTCAAGGTCCTGGGGATGGCCCCCGACGCCCCGCCGATGCGCAGGGCCCTCTCAGCGATCCGCGCGCTCGGGGGCGTCGTCCGCGCCCGCGTCTTCACCAAGATCTGGCTCGCCCTGTTTGGGCAGTACCCATGGGCCGGGATCCCCACCGTCCCGCCGGAAATCGTGTATCTGCCGTCGTGGGTTCCGCTCAACCTCTACGACTTTGCGTGCTGGGCCCGGCAGACGATCGCCCCGCTCACGATCGTGATCTCCCGGAAGCCGGTGCGCAGCCTTGGGGTCGACCTTTCGGAGATCGTGGTGGAGGGGACCGGGCCCGCCCTCGCCCGCGTGCCGGGCGCGGGCCCGTTCTGGTGGGCGGACAAGCTCTTGAAGCTCTACGAAGGCGTTCCCTGGAAGCCGGGGCGCGGCGCGGCCCGCCGGCGGCTGAGGAAGTGGATCGTGGAGCACCAGGAGGCCGACGGGAGCTGGGGCGGGATCCAGCCTCCGTGGGTGTACTCGCTCATCGCCCTCAACCTCGAGGGGATGGGCACGGACCATCCCGTAATGCGCAAGGGCCTCGAGGGAATGCGGCGCTTCACGCTGGAGGACGCGGAGGGGTGGCGGTTCCAGGCGTGCATGTCCCCCGTGTGGGACGCCGCGTGGGCGCTCCGGGCGCTGGCCGCGGCGGGGTTCCGCGCAGACCACCCGGCGGTCCGGCGCGCGGTGCGCTGGATTCTGCGCGAGCAGATCGTGGTCCCCGGCGACTGGTGCGTCCGGCTGCGCGGCGTGCCGTGCGGCGGCTGGGCGTTCGAGTTCGATAACGATCTGTACCCGGATATCGACGACACGGCGGTGGTCGTCGCCGCCCTGCTGGAGGTCGAGGCCGGCGAGGAGGCGCGCGCGGCGGTCGAGCGCGCCCGCCGGTGGGTGGTGGCCATGCACTCCCGGAACGGCGCCTGGGCGGCGTTTGACCGCGACAACACCCGGCAGATCGTCACCCGGCTGCCGTTCTGCGACTTCGGGGCCGTGCTCGACCCGCCGTCGGAAGACGTGACCGCACACGTGCTGGAAATGCTCGGGCTTCTCGGCAGCGATGAGCGCGACCCCCACGCCGCGGCCGGCCTGGAGTACCTGCGCCGCACCCAGACCCCCGAGGGATCGTGGTTCGGGCGCTGGGGCGCCAACTACATCTACGGGACGTGGTGCGTGGCGTCCGCGCTCGCGGCCCTGCGCACCGGTCGCCCGATGCTCGACCGCGCCGATGCGTGGCTGCTCAACCGGCAGAACGCCGACGGCGGATGGGGGGAGACGTGCTACTCCTACGACGATCCGTCGTTCGCGGGGGTCGGGGCGAGCATCCCCTCGTCGACGGCGTGGGCGGTCCTGTCGCTCCAGCAGGCCGGGCTCGGGGGACACCCGGCCGCGCAGCGCGGGATCCGCTTTCTGCGGGACCGCCAAACGCAGGGAACCTGGGAGGAGCCGGAGTATACGGGGACCGGGTTCCCGCGGTATTTCTACATCAACTACCACCTGTACCGGCATCTGTTCCCCACACTGGCGCTGGCCGCAAATCAGAGGTATGCTGAAGGCGTCCCGCCGGTGGCCCGGGAGGATATTTCGCTCGTGAGAGGTGGGTGAGGAAGCGATGACCGTCCCGCTGCGGGAGAAGGTGTCCGTGGCCTCGCACGTGCTCTGGAACCGCCTTCGCCGCGTGGAGAAGTTCCCGATCGTCCTTCAGGTCGAGCCCCTGTTTCGCTGCAACCTCGCGTGCGCGGGGTGCGGCAAGATCCAGCACCCGGAGGAGGTCCTGGACCGCCGCATGACGGTCGCCGAGGCCGTGGGGGCCGCGGAGGAGTGCGGGGCCCCGGTCGTCTCGATCGCCGGCGGCGAGCCGCTCATCCACCCCGAGATCCACGTGATCGTGCAGGAGCTGGTGAAGCGCCGCAAGTTCGTCTACCTGAACACCAACACCTTGCTGATGCACAAGAAGATGCACCTGTTCACCCCTTCGCCGTACTTCGTGTGGTCGATCCACCTGGACGGCCTGCGCGAACGCCACGATCAGTCGGTGTGCCGCTCGGGGGTGTTCGACATCGCGGTGGCCGCGCTGCGCGAGGCCCAGGAGCGCGGGTTCCGCGTCACCACCAACACGACGTTCTTCGCGGGGGACGACGCGCAAACGATCACCGAGGTGCTGGACTACATCAACGACGACCTCAAGGTCGACCGCATGCAGATCGCCCCGGGGTACGCGTACGAGAAGGCGCCCAACCAGGACTACTTCCTCGGCGTGGAGCGGACGCGGGCCATTTTCAAAGAGGCGTTCTCCAATGGGAACCGCTCGCGGTGGCGCCTCAACCACACCCCGCTCTACCTGGATTTCCTGGAGGGCAAGGTGGACTTCTCGTGCACGGCCTGGGGGGTGCCGTCCTACTCGGTGTTCGGCTGGCAGCGGCCGTGCTACCTCATGTCCGACGACGCCTACGCGAAGACGTACAAGGAGCTGATCGAGGACACGGATTGGTCGCGCTACGGACGCGGCCGGCACCCGAAGTGCACGAACTGCATGGCGCACTGCGGGTACGAGCCGACGGCCGTGATCGCGACGATGAGCTCGCTCAGGGAGTCGCTGCGCGCGGCCTTTGGCAGGTAGTTCCCGGGTCTTCCTCACCGGCGCGACAGGCTTTATCGGCGGGCACGTGCTCCGGGCGCTTCGCGCCGCGGGATACGAGGTCGTGGGGCTCGTGCGCGATCCCGCCGCGCGGATCGAGGACGCCGAGACGGCCGTGGGCGACCTCCGCCGCCCGGGAGAACTCGTGCCGGCCCTCCGCGGCTGCCGGTACGTCGTGCACTGCGCCGCGCTCTACTCCTTCGCCCCCCGCGACCGCCCCGCGCTCCATTCCGTGAACGTCATGGGCACCGCCGGCCTGCTGGAGGCCGCGCGGATCGCCGGCGTCGAGCGCGCCGTCGTGACGTCGAGCGGGGCTACCGTGGGCCCGGCCGCGCCCGGCGGGCCGCCCCGCACGGAAGCGAACACCCCGGTCGACGGAACGCACGCCGCGTCCGCCTACCACCACTCCAAGCTCGAGCAGGAATACGCCGCCCTGGCGGCGCGGGTGCCGGTCGTCCTGGTACTGCCGACGACGCCGGTGGGTCCCGGCGACGCGAGGCCCACCCCGACGGGCCGGCTGGTTGTCGACTTCGCGCGAGGGCGGATGTTCGCGGCTCCCCCACCCGGGGGGGCCAATCTGGTCCCGGTCGAAGACGTCGCCCGCGCTCACGTCTTGGCCCTCGAGCGCGGACGTCCCGGCGAGCGGTACCTCATCGGGGGCGAGAACCTCGGCCTCGACGAGCTGTGGCGGATGCTCGCCGACGTGACGGGGCGTCCGATGCCGCGCTGGCGCATCCCGTACGGCGTGGCCGTGCTGATGGGGTGGGCCGACGAGGCGAGGTGCCGGCTGCAGCCGCGAGCCGAGCCCCGCGTGCCGCTGGAAGGGGTGCGGATGTCTGTGCTTCGGATGTACGTCGACTCCTCGAAGGCAAAGACGGAGCTCGGATACCGCGCGGGGCCGGTGCGCGACGCGCTCGCGCGCGCGGTGGCGTGGTACCGGGCGCATGGGTACGCGTAGCGGCGCGGAACTCGTGACCGTGATCGCGGCCACGCGCCTCGAGGCCTGGGCCGTGCGCCGCGCCGTCCGCGGCGCGCGCATCGTCCGGGCGGGAGTCGGACTCACCCGTCTTCGCCCGCAGGAGGTCGGTCAGCTCGTGGTCACCTGCGGCCTGGCGGGCGGCGTGCGCCCCGGTCTCGCGACGGGGTCCGTGGTCGTCCCGACGCGGGTGCTGCGCCCGGGCGGAGGGTGGCTCGCCTGCGATCCTTCGCTCGTCGAGTCGCTCGTGGCCGCGGCCAGGAGGCTCGGCATGGAGCCGGACCAGGGTCCGCTCGGCACGGCTCCCGCGCTCGTGCACGGCGCCGCGCGCGCGTCGTGGGCGAGTCGGGGATGCGTGGCCGTCGACATGGAGACCGGGCTCCTCACCGCCCCCCGGGTGGCGACCGTGCGGGTCGTGCTCGACACCCCCGAGCGGGATCTCTCCGAGGAGTGGCGGCGTCCCGCCCAGGTGCTCGCCCACCCGGCGGTGTGGGGAGAAGCGGTGTGGCTGTGCCGGGAGGCTCCCCGGTGCGCCCGGCGCGCGGCGGCGGTCCTCGCCGAGGCTCTGCGCGCGTACATCGGAAACGGGGCCGCCTAGCTCACAGCACGCTGTTCCCTCCGCGTCAGCAGGTAGAGTCCGGCCGCCCCCAGCACGGCGGCCATCGCCAGCACCATCAGACGGTAGTCGACCACCGAGATGAGCGCCGCCCCCAGCGCGATCGAGACGATCTGCGTCGTCCCGAGCACGCTCCCCACCGCGGACGCGACCCGGCCCTGGAGCTCCGGAGGGGTCGCCCGCTGGACGAGGGTGTTGATCCCCACGATGATCCAGGGCAGCCCGATCCCGAACAGGAACACGCCGAGGAACGCCGCCGGGACGGACTGCAGGGCCAGCAGGGGCGAGGCGATCGCGCCCATGATCAGTCCCGCGCCGGTGAGCGAGCCTTCGCCGAGCGCGCCCAGGCCCCGCGCGGCGGTCAGGCCTCCGCATACGCCCCCGATGCCCATCGCGCCGATGAGCGCGCCGAGGAACGCGGGGGGGCGGTGCAGCCCCTGGTCCACGACCGCGAAGATGAGCGTTTCTCCGAATCCAAACACGAGCGACGCCAGCGTCCCGGCGAACACGAGCTGCCGGAGCCGGACCGTCCGCACGACGTGCTGGATGCCGGCCACGATCTCGGCCCCGATCCGGGTCGCCCTGCGCTCGGGCAGGTGCTCGACGACCTGGACGAGCCCGATCGCGATCGTCGCGGCGAGGAACGTGGCCGCGTCGAGCACGGCGATGAAGCCCCCGCCGCGCCACGCGAATAACGCGGCCCCCGCTACCGGACCGATGAGGAACAGCGCTTGGCCGATCGTCTGCATCGCCGCGTTGTTCTCGCCCAGGAGCTCGCGCGGCAGCATCACGGTGAACAGCGCCGACTGCGCCGAGTTGATCACCGTGTACGACGCCCCGTACAGGAACATCACGAGGTAAATGAGCCAGACGTCGTCCCGGCCCTGCACGAGCAGCAGCAGCAGCACCATCGCCCCGGTGGCCGTGTTGACGAGCATCAGCAAGGGCCGCCGCCGTACGCGGTCCACGAGGATCCCCGCCATCGAGGCGAAGAGCGACGGCACGCCGAGGACAAAGAAGAGGAGCCCGGCGGCCCCGTTGCTCCCGGTGAGCGTTTTCACCCACACGCCGGCGGCGAGGTACAGCACGGTGTCGCCGAACAACGACAACGTGGCCCCGGTGAGATAGAGCTGGGCGTTGCGGAGCGCGAGGAGCCGGCCCATATCACCCCCTGGGAACGACGCGCGCGTGCAGGGATCACGTGCAGACCCTCGCCCGCCGGCCCTCACGAATGGTACACGCCTTTTCTCAGCGCGGCAAGATGCTGCTCCCGCCGCCGACAGCCGCGGAGGCGGCGCACGGATCACCCGCGGCGGAGAGAGTTGCGCGGCGCCGCAGGCCCAGGGTATAATTTACGAGTCCAAGAGGCTGAACACGTTTCAGAAACGCCGCGGCTCTCCACAGGAGTTCCCGGTCCGCGCCACCGAGGATGCGTGCGTGTCCGACACTCTTTCCGGCCGGTCACTAACCCTTTCGAAGGATGCGATGGACGCGGTGAGGGCACGCCTCGCCGCGCAGCGGCGCACGATCGAAAGCGCGCTCGACCGGTTCGTTCCCGCCGACGGCGAACCGCCCCAGCGGATCCATCAGGCGATGCGTCACAGCATCTTCGCGGGAGGAAAGCGCCTGCGGCCGATCCTGGTGCTCGCCGGGGCGGACGTGGCGGGGATGCCGGCGGAGGCGGTGTTGCCCGCGGCGTGCGCCGTTGAGCTGATCCACACCTACTCGCTCGTCCACGACGATCTCCCCGCGATGGACGACTCCCCGACCCGGCGGGGTCTGCCGACGTGTCACGTGGTCTATGGCGAGGCCGTCGCCGTCCTCACGGGGGACGCCCTGCACGCGTTCGCGTTCGAGCTGCTCGCGCGAAACGTCGAGGTCCCCGGGGTCTCGGCGGACCGCGTCGTCAGGGCCACCGCCGAGCTGGCGAAGGGGATCGGGACGCGTGGCATGGTCGGGGGGCAGATGCTCGACCTGCTCGCCTCCGGCGAGCCCGTCGCGGCCGCCGACGTGCACGAGATCCACCGCCTCAAGACCGGGTCGCTCATTCAAGCCTGCGTCGTGATCGGGGGGATCATCGGCGGCGCGCCGCCGGAGCATCTCCAGGCCCTGAGCACGTACGGCAAGCAGGTCGGGCTCGCGTTTCAGATCGTCGACGATATCCTGGACGTGGTCGGCGAAGAGCAGAAACTGGGGAAAGGCACGGGCAGCGATGCGGCGCAGGCGAAGATCACTTTTCCCGCCGTGTTCGGGCTCGCGCCGTCGAGGCGGCTCGCCCACGAGGCGACGGCACAGGCGATTCACGCCCTCGAGCCCCTCGGCGGCCGCGGCCAGTGGCTGCGGGATCTGTCGCTGTTCCTTTTGAGCCGCGACCGGTAATCTCGCGCCCCCGGGGAATCACCGCGTCCGCGGGCGGAGCGTGAGGATCACAACGCCCGCGACCGCAAGCACCGCCCCCGTGACCGCCCAGAACGGAGACCCGGTCATGGCGCTGCCCCGTAGCACGCCGATCCCCTGCACGAGCCATACCAGCCCGGTGAGGAGCACGACCACCCCTGCGATCCTCTGCCCCATCCGCATAACGTTCTGACGCTCCTTATCTGTAGAGGCCCCATTGTGTCAAGAGGGCCCGTGTCATAGGGATAGCAATCCTTGGCCGGACACAGCCGTGGCTAGCGGTGGAGCGTCCGGCGGGCGAATCGCCGCACACCGGCGGGAACG
>Ga0187846_10000051_pt1 | contig 67326 bp, 55 predicted proteins | sample TC_taG_FD_161473 | JGI IMG/M metagenome (GOLD analysis project Ga0187846, IMG submission 161473) | Biofilm microbial communities from the roof of an iron ore cave, State of Minas Gerais, Brazil - TC_06 Biofilm (v2) | ecosystem: Environmental > Terrestrial > Deep subsurface > Cave > Wall biofilm... | reverse complement strand
GAGCGCTTCCGGCTGCTCCAGCGCGGCGAAATGACCGCCGCGAGGCATTTCGCTCCACCGCCGGATGTCGGTGTAGGTTCGCGCCGCCAGCGAGCGGGGTGGCCGCAGGATCTCCCGGGGAAACGCCGCATATCCGGTGGGAACGTCGACGGTCCGCCCCTCGGGAATCGGCCACGGCCGATGCATGCGCGCGTAGTAGGGCCAGAATGACGAGCCGATCGCCCCGGTAAGCCAATAGAAGCTGATATTGGCGAGCAGCCGGTCGCGGGTGAATGCGGTTTCGACATCGCCACCGCAATCTGACCAGGCGCGGAATTTCTCGACGATCCAGGCTGCAAGACCCGCCGGCGAGTCAGTGAGCCCGAAGGCGAGCGTCTGCGGCCGCGTTCCCTGGATCCACTGATAGCCCATCTCCTCGCGCAGCCACTGGGCGAGCTCCTCGGCATAGGCCTTCTCTTCGGGAAGAGCATCGGCGGCAAGTCGCTGATCGCGCCGGACCGCTAGCAAGTTGACGTGAATGCCGATCAGCTTTTCGGGATGGACGCAGCCGAGGCGGGAGGCGGTAATTGCACCCCAATCGCCGCCTTGTACGGCAAAACGCGAATAACCCAGTGCGTCCTGCATCAGTTCGACCATGCAGTCAGCGATCTCCTCGATGCCAAAGCGCGGCTGTCCGGGTTTGAAGGACAGGCCATAGCCGGGAAGCGAAGGTGCCACGATCGTAAACGCATCTGCGGGATTGTCGCCAAAATGAGCCGGGTCAGTGAGGCGCGGGATAAGCTCGAGGAACTCGAAGACCGAACCCGGCCAGCCGTGCAACAGCAGCAGTGGACACGGCGCCGGCCCCTTTCCGGTGACATGCAGGAAATGCACGTCGATGCCGCGCAACGGCACCTTGTATTGCCGAAAGGCATTAAGCCGCGCCTCCTCGGCCCGGTAATCGAACGCGGTCCGCCAATACTCGATCAGCTGCTTCAGATACCCGACATCGGTGCCGTAGGCCCAAGGCTCTCCGGGAGCTTGGTCGGGATACCGCGTGCGCCCGAGCCTTTCGCGCAAATCGGCGATGGCCTCCTCGGGAACGTTGAGGGTGAATGGTTGCGGTTGAGCTGCCATCTGCGCCTCGCTTCTATGCAGAACCTTACGCCGCTGCCACCCGCTGCCGAGCTGTGACCAGTCGTGCGACACTGACAAGATCGGCCTTGCCCGATCCGAGCACAGGCAACTTGTCGACGACCATCACTTCGGCCGGTGCCATCAAATCGGATGCCCCCTTGCTCTTGGCATAGGCCTGGAATGCGGCGCGCGTTGCGCTCTTTTCTTGGGTGACAAGCACGAGCCGTTCACCGCGGCGCGGATCGGGTTCGGTGACGACAGCCGACTGGGAATTGGGCCACAGCTCCGATGCGAGACTTTCGACCGCGGCAAGCGAGATCATCTCGCCGCCGATCTTGGCAAAACGCTTGGCGCGGCCTTTGATCGTCACAAAGGCTTCGCGGTCGATCGTCACGACATCGCCGGTGTCGTACCACCCTTCTTCCGGCGGCACCAGTACACCAGGCCGATCCGCTTTGAGGTATCCGAGCATCACATTGGGACCGCGCACATAAAGCCGACCGCCTTCCTCTATGCCGGGAACCGGTTCGAGCCGCGCTTCGATCCCGGGCAGCAACCGCCCGACCGTGCCGAAGCGGTTGAACATCGGCGTATTGAGGGCGAGCGCCGGCGCTGTTTCGGTGACGCCATAGCCCTCCAGAATGCGCAGGCCGAACTTCTCGGCCCACAGCCGACGCGTCGCTTCCTTGACCGGCTCGGCGCCGGCGAGCACGTAGCGCACTGAACGGAAATCATAAGGATGCGCCGCGCGCCCGTAGCCGGACAGAAAGGTGTCGGTGCCAAACAGAATCGTCGCGTTGGCACCATAGACCAACTCGGGGACGACGCGGTAATGCAGCGGAGAGGGGTAGAGATAAACCGGAACCCCGGACACCAGCGGCAGAACCAGCCCGACTGTCAGCCCGAAGGCATGGAACACTGGCAATGTGTTGAACACCTTGTCGGTGCGGCCAAAGTCGATGCGCGCCGCGGCCTGGGCCGCATTGCACAACATATTGCGATGCGAAAGTACCACCCCCTTTGGCACGCCTTCCGAGCCGGGGGTAAACAGTATCGCAGCCGGGTCGTCGGCGTTTCTCGGCACGAGAGTGTGACGATAGCGGATCATCCCGCGGATTTTGTCGACGGTCGAAACAGTCCCGCGCAGATCCTCTAGGTAGACGATGCGTACTGTTTCCGTGAGCCCGTCGACCAGCTTATCCAGCCTGGTCCGCTCGACAAAAGTGCGCGAGGTGACGATCGTCCGCACCGCGGCGGCGGTGCAGGCGGCTTGGATGTTGGCTGCACCGGCGGTGAAATTGATCATCGCCGAGACGCGGCCCGCCGATATCATGCCGAGCAATGTCGCTGCAGCACCATTGGCGTTAGGCAGCATCACGCCGACTGCCTCGCCTTCTTCCGCGAGCGGTAAAAACTTCGCGGCCAGCACCCGAGCGCCCACAAGAAGTTTGCGGTAGCTAAGCTTGCCGGTGACCGGATCCTCGACCGCGATGCGGCCCCAGCCTTGGATGGTTGCCGCTTCGACAAGGGCCTCGATGATCGTGCGGTCTGTCGGTGTTGTACGGAAGATTAAGTCGGACATGATCTGGTAAAGCATCGCGCCCGCAGCCTGACGGCGCGCCTTGCCCTTCAGCGCATCGTCGACCGCAAGACGTACCGGTTCGAGGATCGTGACCTTGACCTTGGGAAACCAGCGGTGGCGGACCTGGGCGCGGCTGAGCCGAGAGAAGATCGTGGCCTCGAGACCCTCAATACGCACTGGCACCACCATCGCACCAGATTTCTCGGCGATCAGTGCGGCTCCGTCATACACCTTCATCAGCTGGCCGGTGACTGTGATGCGCCCTTCCGGGAAAATCACCAATGTGTCGCCGTTTCTGACCGCTTGGATAAGCTTCCGGGTCGCCAATGGCCGGGCGGGGTCGAGCGGCATCGCGCGCGTCAGCTTCAGAATGGGCTTGACCCACCAGCGTTGAGCGAAGCCGTGATCGACCGCGAAGATTGGCTCCTTGTTCAAGATCGAAAGCGCCACGGCGCCGTCGAGAAAGCTCACGTGATTGAGCGCAATGATCGCGTTGGCACCCGCCTTATCGAGATTTTCGAGGCCCCTGATCTCGAGCCGATAGAATGCGCGAAGCAGGATTGACAGAAAGTCGCGGAAGGCGCTTGTCGGCATGGTCGTACCGATCCACAAGGCTGCAAGAAGCCCGATGGCGGCGATGCCGAGAAATAGCGCAGGGATACCGACGCCTGCCTTCTGCAACAATGCCACGACGAGCGCACCGCCAACCATCAAGGCTGCGTTGAGCACGTTGACGGCGGCGACGATGCGGGCCCGCCGCTCGGGCGCCGCCCAGGCCTGGATCGCCGCGAAGGACGGTACGATCATCAAGCCACCGGCCACAGCGAGAATCCCGAGATTGAACGCGGCATGCCAAGCGATCGGCCGCGCAAAAAAGGCGCTCGGCGCCAAAACCGTCGTCGTGTCCTGGGCCGGCAGGCGCAGCAACGCAAAGCCGAATTCTAGTGAAAATAGTCCGATCGCCAGCGCTCCCAGTGCAGCAGGCAACAGGATAATGCGTCCGGCCGACAGCCAGGAGGCGAGGCCGGAACCAACGCCGATGGCAATCGCGAAGACGGCAAGGTAGATCGTCACGACGGTTTCTGCACCCCCCAGCGTATGCATAACGAGCGCTGGCAGCAGCGAGAGGACAATGGCGCCGATCATCCAGAAAATGCTGGTGACGACGGCACAGCGCCAGAGCCGGGTATCCGACCACAACTCGCCGAGCAACCTGGTGGTCGAGCCGAGGATGTTGGGATCGATCGCCAGATCCGGTGCGGCTTGCCCCGTCCTCGGAATGAACAGGCTGGCGCCCCAGCACAGCAGCGCAAAGACCATCATCATGACCGTGAGCACTACCGGATTGCCGCCGCCCGTCATCGCCAGCCCGCCTGTGATCGTGCCGCCGAGGATCGCGAGAAAGGTGGCGCCCTCGACGAGTGCGGTTCCCGCCGGCAATTCCTCCCGCTTCAGATGATCGGGAAGGATGCCGTATTTGATCGGGCCGAACAGCGCCCCGATCAGGCCGAATAGAAACAGCGCAGAAAACAGCAACGGCACCGAATTCAGCTGGAAACCGGCGACGGCGACCGCAGCCGCGCCGATTTCGGCGAGCTTCAGCCGGCGAGCGACCAGGGCCTTGTCAAAGCGATCGGCGAGCTCGCCGCCGAAAGCCGACAGCAGAAAAAACGGCGCAATGAAGATGCCGCCCGCCAACGTCACCAAGGACTCGCCGGACTGGCCGCCGATCTTGAACAGAATCAGCAAGGCTAGTGCGTTCTTCAGAAAATTGTCGTTGAAGGCGGAGAAGAACTGGCACCAGAACAGCGGCGCGAAGCGCCGGGAGCCTAGAAGTGATTGCGACATCGATTTCTCCGAGGATCGCTGGCGAGTGACCCGTCATCCGCAAAAGCGGGAATCCAGGGCGGCAAGCTCTTGCGGTGTGGCCCCTGGGTCCTCCGCCTCCGCGGGGGTGACGATAACAGCTCAAGGTTGTCCTTTCGCGACGTCCATCAGCAGGCGCTCGGTTTTGGCATCCTCGATGCGGTTCACCAGCTTGCTGGCTTCGTCATTGTCGCGGATCGTCTTGGTCAGCGTGATGCATGACTGGATCAACATGACGACACCCATTGCGAGATAACCTTTCATCGGCAGGTCGAGTGGCATCAGGACAATCCCGCCGATGACCATGGCGAGTGCGGCAGCAAAGGAGACATAGGTAAAGACGATCCACGAATGACTGTGGTGAAGAACCGGATTGTTCATCGTAATGCTCCCGTGGTTAAGCGTGTCGAAACAAATCAAGCGTCCGAATCTGGTTTGCCGCCAGCGGCGCGTTCTTTCAGCCGGGCGAGGATGTCGGCTGGACTGGGTCTCAGGCGCGGGCCGAAACCCTCGGCTGAGAGCCTCTCGGCGACGGCGATCGGGCCGTTCGCCGCATCGAGCGCGTCAAGCGCCGCCTCGGCCGCATCCGCCTCGACTTGCTGCTCGCGCAGGCGGTCGAGCGTCGCCTCGGCTTCGGCAAGCGTGCCGGCGAAAATCGGAGCGCCCTCGATGCGGCCACGTCGCGCGACCCGGACCGCTTCCGCCGCCCGGGCCATCCGCCGTCCGCGCTGGAGCTGCGAGAAGCGCATCTGCTGCTGCAGGACGTGACCCTTGAGTTTATTGATTTCGGCCGCAAAGAGGGCGCGCGCCGTCAGTGAAGCATCACGCTCGGCCTCGAGGGTGGCGATTGCCTCCGCGGCCTCCGTGGCGAGATCGTCGCGCCCGGCTTGGATTGCAGCAACGGCCCGCGCCTCGAGGTCTTCGATCCGAGCGCGGGTCGTGTCCAGCCTTTGGCCCTCCTTACCATCCTGCGCGACGGCGACACCTAGGGCTTTTTTTGCTTTATCGAGCGCCCCGCCGGCATCGCGCATCTGCTGGTCGAGGATCAGCAGCGCGTTCCGATCGGCGACCTCCTCGGCGATAGCGAAGGTGCGTCCTCTAACCAGTGTGACCAAGGTCTTGAGCATCGCTTGCCTCTGATATGAACATCGTTCAAGATGGCAACATAATACGAAGATGAACGTCGTTCAAGAGAAATCTGAACATCGTTCAAAAGGGGTGCTTGTGAAGCAAACGGACCGGCACACCGCGCTGCGCGAGCAGCTGATCGATGCCGCGGAACGCACCATCGCCGAAAAGGGGCTCGCCGCCTTGAAGGCCCGCGAGCTGGCGCGCGAGATCGGCTGCGCCGTCGGAACGATCTACAACGTCTTCGAGCATCTCGACGAACTCGTGCTGTGCGTCGGGTCGCGGACATTGGCAATGCTCGAAGCAGCGCTCCGGGCCGTCCGCTCGCCGAGCCGGCATGGTTCGGCCGAAGAAGCCGTGGCCGATATGGTGCGGCTCGCTTTGGCCTATCTCGGTTTTGCCGCCAAGCACACGGTCCGCTGGCGGGCACTCTTCGAGCACCGGATGAGTGAGGCTCGTCCGCTGCCGGAGTGGTTTGTCGAGCAGCAGCACCGGCTGTTTGCACAGCTCGAGCGGCCACTTGAGGCATTGCTGCCCGAGCTCGACCGAGACGCGCGGCGGACCCTCGCGCGCACCGTGTTCTCGGCCGTGCACGGCATCGTCGCACTCGGACTCGAGGAAAAGCTTGTCTCTCTGCCGTTGCCGGATCTCGCGGGTCAGCTCGCTGCGACCGTGCGCGCGATTGCGACAGGCCGCGACGAGCTTCGAGCGATTGACAGGGGCGATAGGCCGGCCGATCCTCGCCGGAGCTGACGGAGGATGCTCGCATGGCCATCGAGATTCGGCCAGTCAACCCGGGGTTTGTCGCCGAAATCGGCGGCATCGATCTCAGCAAGAGCATCGATAGGCCCGCGGTCGATGCGATGTGGGAGACCATCAACCGCTACGCCGTACTGGTGTTCCGCGACCAGCGCCTCGACGACACGCAATTGCGCGACTTCGCGGCTAATTTCGGCCCGCTCGAAATCGGTCGGGCGGCCGCCCGCGGCGGCCGGCGGCGCCTGGCGCATCCCGAGATCGGCGATATCTCGAACCTCGACGAGGACGGACGGCTGCGCGAGCGCGACGACCGGCGGCGCCTCGACAGTCTCGGCAATCGGCTATGGCACACCGATGCCTCTTACATGCCGGTGCCGGTCGTGCTGGGGATGCTCCATGCGGTGGCCGTGCCGCCGGCGAGCGCGCTCGGCGACGGCGCGACCGAATTCGCCGATATGCGCGCGGCCTACGATGCATTGTCCGAGGCGATGAAGGTCGAGATCGACGGGCTCGTCGCAGAGCACGACGTCTTCTGGTCGCGCGGCCAGATTGGCTTTACCGAATTCCCGCCGGGCGAGCGCGAGCAATATCCGCCGTCACGGCAGCGGCTGGTGCGCCGGCATCCGGGCTCGCGGCGCAAGACGCTCTATCTGTCGGCGCACGCCTCGCACATCGTTGATTGGCCGGTTCCCGAGGGGCGGCTGCTGCTCTTGGATCTCAACACGCACGCGACCAGGCCGGAATTCGTCTATAGCCACAAGTGGCGGGTCGGCGATCTGGTGATCTGGGACAACCGCTGCACGGTGGATCGCGGCCGGCCCCATGACGATGCTTACCCGCGCGATTTGCGCCGCGCGACGACGCTCGATGTGGGTTCGACCCTCGACGAAGCGGCTTAGTCGGGAACCCGCCCGACGAGCGCTCCGTAGACCAGCGGACGCAGCAAGTGGCGGTAATAGAGCCGCCGCTCGGGCGCCATCATCATCGCCACGACGACGAGCCCCTCGACGGGGTCGACCCAGAACGAGGTACCGAGGACGCCGCCCCAGAAATATTCGCCGACCGAGCCCGGTAGCGGGCATCGGCCCGCGTCAGTGCGCACGGCAAAGCCCAGGCCGAAGCCGTAGCCCATTTCCGGGACGGGTGCGAGTGCGCCGAACCGTGGCCGCGCGGTTTCGCCATAATTACAGCCGGGAGGCAGATGGTCGGAGGCCATTAGTGCCACGGTCTTCGGCGCCAGGATCCGGCTCCCGTCGAGTTCGCCGCCGTTTAACAGCATCTGGCAGAACCTGACATAGTCAGCCGCGGTGGACACCGCGCCGCCGCCGCCCGAGGCCCAGCGCGCCGGGCGTGAGACGTCGCGCATCGGCGGGCGCGCTCCGGTCGTCGGATCGATTTGAGGCTCGGCGACTCGCTCGGCACGCTCGCCGGTCGCGGCGAAACCGGTGTCGCGGAGACCGAGCGGCCGGCAGATCCTCGCGTCGATGAAATCCGCCAGATCCTGATCGGACGCGACCTCGACGACACGGCCGAGCACGTCGGTCGACATGCTGTATTCCCAGGTGGTCCCCGGCTCGAACATCAGCGGGAGCGACGCCAGCTTGGTCACCATCTCGGCGTTGGTTTGGTTCTCGGCCATCGGCTGGGCGTCGCGCCAGATCATCTGCACGGGGGAGTCGCCGAATGCTGCGTAGGTCAGGCCAGAGGTGTGGCGCAGCAGATCCTGCACCGTCATCGTCCGCTTGGCCGGCGCGCGCTCGGCGCCGACCGTGCGATAGGCGAACTCCGGCAGATACTCGGTGACGGGGGCGGCGATCTGCAGCTTGCCTTCCTCCGCCAGGATCATCGCAGCAACCGAGGTCAGTGGCTTGGTCATCGAGGCAATCCGGAAGATCGCATCGAGCTCCATTGGCGCCTTGGACTCGCGCTCGCGAAAGCCAAAGGCCTCGGCATAGGCGATGTGGCCGCCGCGGGCGACCATCACGACCGCCCCGGGGATCATGTTGCGCTCGACGTCCTGCCGGAATGCGGCCGAGAGGCGCGTAAGACGCTTCCCCGACAGTCCGACTTCCTTCGGACGATCGGCCTTGGTTAATCCGAGAGCGCTCATGTCAGTTCGCAAAGGCCGGCTCGGCGACTTTGGCCTTCTGGAATTCGGGCATAACCTCCTTGCCGAACCATTCGAGCTGCTCGAGACAAACGGATTTGGGCACTCCGACCGACAGGCTCACCGACACATGGTCAAGCCCCGGGTAGCGCCGTTCGAGGCTCTTCAAGTGCTCGACGACCTGCTCGGGGGACCCGCACAAGACACCGCCATTGGCGATCGCGTCCTCGATGCGCGGCAATTTGGCGTAGGGCGCCCGCTTGGGGTCGCGCATGATCTCGATCTGCTCGTCGCTCAAGGCTCGCACAAGCCGCAGTTCGCCGAACATCTTCATGTTCTCTTCGTAATATTTCCCAGCCTCGCGGATGCCTTGCTCGCGGTTTTTGGCCAGGTAGAAGTGAAAGCCGAAGCACAGCCGCTCGCCCATCTCCAATTGCTTGCCGATCCGGGCATGCGCCTCTTGCCAGCCGAGGACGACGCGGTGCATTGCACCGCCTTCGGCGGAACCGCCGCCGATCAGCCCCCTGATCCCGTGCTTGGCCATGAAATCCATGGCTCGCGCCGTGCCCCCCTGGATCGGCTGCCAGCACTCGACGGGCAGTCGCATGGGGCGCGGGACGACCGTCAATTCCTTCAGGTCATAGCCGCGATACGGCACCCGTGCCGGGATCGTGTAATGCTTGCCTTCGTGTGAAAACGACTCGTTGCTGAACGCCTTGAAGATCAGGTCGACCTGCTCTTCGAAAAGCTCGCGGTTGGCCGGCTGGTCGAGCAGCGGCGATCCGAACGTTTCGACCTCGCGGGTGTGATAGCCGCGGCCGACGCCGAAAATGACCCGCCCGCCGGTCAGGATGTCGGCCGTCGCGTAATCCTCGGCCAGCCGCAGCGGGTGCCACATCGGCGTGATGTTGAAGCCGCAGCCGATTTTGATGTTCCGGGTCAAGTGCGCCAGGTGCACCGCCGCCATCAGGACATTGGGGATGCACTCGTAGCCTTCGTGCTGAAAGTGATGCTCGGCCATCCAGAACGCGTTGTAGCCGAGGCGGTCCATCAGCGTCGCCATCGCCTCGGCCTTGTCAAAGACGGTGACCAGGTGCTCGTTGGGATACCGCCGGTCATTCACCGCTATACCACCATAACCGACATTCTCGATGTCGACGTGCCCGGCAAACAGACTGTCGAATTTCGTAATCATGATGCGGCCCTCCGCAGCAGAAATCGCTGATCGATCCCTAACCCCATCTTAGGCGCTCGAGGCGGTCCCGCGCCACCACCCCGCGCCCCCTTTCGGCGCAATGCAGCATACTATCTACAGCCGGCTCGGGGCGGCTTCATTGTTAAGGTGCGGAGTCGGCAAATCACGGGACCGCTGCCATGAGCGGAACTTGGGGCAGAGGCTCGTCAATGTCGACGCCCCGGTGCCTTGCCGCCCGCGGCCCACGCGCCTACGATCGCCCGCTCACCGCCCTAGGAAATCCTGTTTATGGCAAAGCATTTCGCGATCGCCGCTGTCGTCCTCGTCCTTGCCGTACCTGGTATGCGGGAAGCGGCAGCGGCAGAGCCGCAAGCGGGTGAGGTGCTGGCTCTCTTTGGGCAGTGCTTTGTCGAGACCGCTGGCCGGAGAAATCCGCTGAAAATTGGCGACGCGGTACATGTCGGCGACATCCTGGATGTCACGGCTGGGGCAAAGCTGAAACTGCGGATGAGCGATGGCTCGGTGATTGCCGTCGCCTCCGATAGCCGAGTGACGATCGCCGAATACCGGGTGGGCGATGGTGCCGAAAGCCGCGAGGCGACACTCTCGCTGGGCGCCGGTCTGCTGCGCGCCGTGGTGTCGACCCTCAGGGGCCCGCCGCATTTCGAGGTCGACACGGCGACTGGTGTGGCGGCCGTGCGTTCCACCGACTGGTTCATCGAAGCCAAGCCGGGATCCACGCAAGTCGGCGTGCTCGACGGCCGCGTCAGTCTCAGGAGCGTCGCTACGGGGCAGCAGATTGTGATCCCTGCCCGCTGGGGTGCGCGCGTCGAGGCCGGCAGAGATCCGGTCCCGGCAAGGGTATGGACCGAGGCCGAATTCGACGATTTCATCCGCCGCACCAATTTGGAATAGGACGCGCCGCCGTGACCTTGCCGCGCGGTGCGCGCTCGGCCGGTCTGGCGCTGGTCAGCGCCGCCCTCGTGTTGCTGGTGCTCACCGTCTTTGCTGACGATCCGCTGATTCGCGGGCTCGAGACGGCCTCGCTCGACTTGCGGTTCCGGCTGCGTGGGGTGCGCCCGCCTGGATCGGAAATTGCCGTGATCCTCGTCGACGACCGCAGCCTCGAGGCGTTGGGCCGCTGGCCCCTTTCGCGCACTCTCTTCGCCCGGGCGCTCGCAATGCTCGACCATGCCGAGACGAAAGTTGTCGCCTTCGATCTCCTGTTTGCGGAGCCCGACGAGCCGGTTCCCGCCGATCTGCGCGAGGCGGCGCGTCATGCTGCCGGGGCGCTCGAGGGCGACCGCAACGATGGGCTCCGTGCGGCCCTGGAACGGATCGCCGACCCTGACCGCGACAACCGCTTCGCCGCCGCGATGCGCGCTTCCGGCCGTGTCCTGCTGCCGATCGGCTTGTCGTTTGCGGATACCCCCGGCGAAGAACCGGCTTGGCTCTCCGATTCGGCTTTCGCGCTGTTTGAGAGGAGCGAGCTGCCGCCGATTTTCCCGTTGCGTCCCAAATCGGCGGTCCTGCCGATAGAGACGCTCGCGGTAGCTGCCACCGGGCTCGGCCACGTGATGGTTGCTTATGATCGTGACGGCGCCCCGCGCTACGATTACGCCGCGTTGCCGTTCGAGGCTGATTTCCTGCCCTCGCTGTCGATACGAGTGGCCGCCGCCTATCTCGGCGTTGTCTGGCCGCAGGTCGCTCTGGCGCCGGGCGTTGGCGTCCGGATCGGCGACCTGAGGGTGCCGACCGATAGGGCGATGCGGCTGCTGATCAATTACCGCGGACCGCGCGACACGTTCCCGAGCTTCTCTTTTGCCGATCTTCTGGCCGGGCGGGTCGCGGCCGACCAGCTGGCCGGCCGCATCGTCCTGATCGGCGCCTCGTTCGTCGGTAGCGGCGACAGTTTCGCTCAGCCATTCGGCAATACACCGATGCCGGGGGTTGAGCGCATGGCCAATATTATCGACACGATCCTCGGTCGCAATTTCATCGCTGAGCCGCCGGGAGGCTGGAATATTTTCGTGACGGCGGCGATCCTGCTGCTGGCGGCGCTGGCCGGAGCCGTGACCGAATTCCTGCCGACACGCTTTGCCGCATTACCCGCGGCGACGCCGATCGCGGCTTGGGCGGGCGCCGCCCAGCTGGCCTTTGCAAGGAATGTTTGGTTGCCCCTCGTCGCGCCGACGACCGCACTGGCGACCGCCGCAGCGACGGTGTTGCTGTTCCGCTATTGGGTCGTCGACCGCGATGGCCGCCGCATCCGCGCGGCCTTTCGCCAATATCTCGCGCCGGAGATGGTCGCCGAACTGGCGGCCCATCCCGAGCGCCTGCAGCTGGGCGGAGAAATGCGGCCGATGACGATCCTGTTCTGCGATGTTCGAAATTTCACCACCTTCGCCGAAGGCACCGATGCCAGAACATTGACGAGGTTTCTGAACAGTTTTCTGTCGCCGATGACCGAAATCATCACCGCGCAAAAGGGAACGATCGACAGATATCTCGGCGACGGCATCATGGCATTTTGGAACGCCCCGCTCGACGATCCCGATCACGCCAAGAATGCCGTGCGCGCCGCCCTGGCGATGCGGCGAAAGCTGATCGAACTCAACCGCGGCTGGGAAACTGAGACTGAGGCGAACGGGAAAGTTTTCCGGCCCGTCCGCATGGGCATAGGGATCAACACCGGCGAATGTTGCGTCGGCAATTACGGCTCGCAACAGCACTTCAACTACTCACTGTTAGGCGACCCGGTGAACCTGGCCTCACGGCTGGAGAGCCTTAGCAAGATCTACGGCGTCGATCTGGTGATCGGCGAGGAGACGGCCGCGCGTCTCGGCAATCCGCAGTTGATCGAGATCGACCTCGTCGCGGTCAAAGGCAGGACCCAGGCCATCCGGGTGTATACGCTGTCTTCGGAGCCGATTGGGGAGCAACCGATCGGTTGCCACTCAGAGTTGTTGAAGGCCTACCGCCGACAGGATTGGGCCGGCGCGCGTGCGGCAATCACCGACTGCCGGCGATATGACGCGCACTTGGCACAGCTCTATGAGTTGTATGACGAACGCATCAGCTTTCTTATCGCCAATCCGCCCGGCCCCGACTGGGAGGGCGTGTACGTAGCCAGCGAGAAATAACCGAGGTAAGAGGAGCATGAATATCAGCCGGATCGCGCTCGCCGTTTTTGCGGCCTCCTTAATACTGCCGCCGGTGGGAGCTGCCGCCTACACTGCAGTCGGCGACAGGGTATTCCCGGCGACGATCCTGCTTCCTCAGGCGGCACCAGCCGATGCTCTCTATATAACGCCGTCGACCGTACCGGTGGCGGGGGGCAACGCCACCAATTTGACCGTCACCCTCGATAAGACCCTGACCGAGCGTCTCGGGGTCGGGATCCAAGACGGCTATAACTGGGTCGGACGGAATGATGCCTCGACACTGGTCGGCTGGCAGAATTTGCTGGCCTACGTCAAATACGAGGCAATCCTGGATCCCCCGCACGAATTCCTGTTCTCGATCGGCACTGCGCACGAGTTCGGCGGCACCGGCACCAGCCGGGTCGGCGCCCCATCGAACGGTGCCACTTTGGTGCCGACGACGTTCTTTGCAAAAGGGCTCGGCGACTTGCCGATCGGCTATTTCCGCCCGCTTGGTCTGCAAGGCTTTGCGACCTATCAACTGTCATCGGGGGCGCCGCGTCCCGATAATGTCTTGGCGGGGCTCGCCGTCGAGTATTCGATCCCGTACTTGCAATCCAAAGTCAGAGCGTTCGATTTGCCGGACCTGCTGCGGGGGATGACACCGCTGGTCGAAACCTTGGTCATCACGCCCACGCGGAACCGCGGCAGCAGCGCCACGGCGGTCATCGTCGCTCCCGGGGTCGCCTATTCCGGGCAAGGGTGGCAATTCGGGATCGAGGCGCGGGTGCCGGCGAACAGTGCCGCCGGCACCGGGGTCGGCGTGCTCGCCCAGTTAACCCTGTCGTTCGATTACTTCTTTCCTGACACGATCGGCCGGCCGCTATTCTCCGGCCGGTGAGGCTTCCCACCCGGCATTGCGGCGCGTCTGGCCCACTTCTCATATGCGCCCAACAGGGCGAGAGTACGGTACGCGGTGGCCAGCCGGCATAGGCTCGCACGGAGAGGGCGAGCTTCTTGGCAGCCTCAGCGATCATTAGTGCGACATCGGGCCGCTAAGATCTCGTAACACCGGATTAATTTTTGCTCTGCATCCTTGCGCGGTCGAACCGACGAGAGGACCCGATGCGAACGCTTTTCGCGAAGTTGATCGCCGACGAGAGCGGGGTTAGCGCTATCGAGTACGCACTGATCGCAGCATTAATCGCGGTTGCCGCAGTCGCTATCATGGGAACGGTCGGCAACAATCTCAGCAGCACCTTCAGCAAGACGGCCACCAAGCTGTAGTGTCCAATCCCAAACACTTTCCTTGACCCTCAGAGCGCTTGCGCTCCGAGCCGTCAAAGACTACCGGCGACCTTGCTGAATGTATTATTGAGGTTACCACCAATCGTTCCCATCAGGGCGACGGCTGCGATGGAGATTAGGGACGCTACTAAGGCGTATTCGATCGCTGTAACGCCGTCTTGATCCCTGAGCAATCGCGAGATTAGGTTCAGCACTTGTGATCTCCCGTTTAGTATAGGTGGCGATTGTTAGCAGTTTACTGATATCTTGAACAAAATGCGAGATAAAAGGTAGTTAATTGCTAAGCATTTGTGGTCGAGCGTCACGCTCGCCCGAAGTAGGGTACCGTTGCTCGCTTCGCTTCGAAGAGCCGCGTCGCATCGACGAGCCGCGCCAGTTCCGCCGCGGCGATTTTAACGGCGCGGCGGGCCGCAGCGATCTCTGCCGGTGAGGCACCGGGCGCAGCCTCGAGTTCGCGGACGCGATTGACCGCGGCGTAGAGCGGCCGCACCTCTGGCGGCAGGCGCCAGATAGGGGTGTCCAAAGGTGGGAGTTTGAGCATCGTCCTTTCCTTGGCAGCTCGATGAAGCCGCGGGAAATGCGAGCATCGTCCGATTGCTTTGCAGCTTGATGACGCCGCGCGGAGACGCGGCGCCTGGTGCTTAGGGTCTTTCGGCCCAGATCTTGCCAAGCAGGGCCAGGGAGGGGTTGGCGCAGGTGCCGGCTGCTCAAGGCCGCTCTGGGGTTCTCCTTCTCCCCGGTAAGGCTTCAGCGCGCCGCCCTGTGCTAGCTCTCACAATCGCTCGGTGCCGACTAGAATGGGCGCTCGGCGGTGTAATTAGTAGCGTCGTAGAGCTTAGCAGCCAAACCGCATGGTCGCCCTTTACCAAAGCCCGCCCCCCGCATACAGCCCGACGAAGACCAGAGCCGTCCCCGCTGCCATAAGGCCAACGCTCAGAGCCTTACCAGTCTGCCCCATGCGGTTTAGCGTCAGAGTCAGCCCCATGACGATGAAACCGGCCAGGGTAAGGCTGTTCATGCCGAACAAAATGTCCTTGGTAAGCATCACTGCTGCCCTCGGTACCGAGAAGACCGCCGAATGGGTTGGGATGATAAAGCCCAGCCCGGTTTGCTGTGCGCCGGGCGATGCTACCTCGCTGCGGGTGTCCTATACAGCCCGCACCAACCGGCGGCTCCGGCTTATCGTCCTCGCGCACTTGAAGCACGCCCCCGGTCGTCTCGACCTTTGCCCCGACGCAACACCGGGCGACGAAGGCGCCCGCAAGTGTCGCGCCACCGAAGTATCCGGGATGATGGGCTCCCAAACGCCGGCGCGGGTTCCCACTGCGGACCAAAAAGCTCGAACCTGCGAAAACGTCAACGCGATGACACAGTATCGGCTGAGGCTCGCCTTTGGCGACAGGTGAGATCGCGCCGGCAGGGGGCAACGGACATGTTTTTGATCGTGGGCGCGTAGAATAAGACGTGGCTTGGCGTGCCGGGTCAGGCCCGAACGGGAGCAGTGTCGGAGATGTACCCCCAGAACTGGCGCTGCTCCTTTTACCGCTTTCGCGACTGCGTTGGCGCCATCGGGGGTAGTGCGGCTGCTGTGGCGGATCGTGTTGCGGCCGGGCGGCGTCAAAAGCGCCGGTCGATCAATACTGCATTGTTGCGCGTCTCCGGGGGAGCGGCCGGGAGAACCCGGCGCGGCGGTGCCGCGACCCTACCCCCCTTATCGATACGAGATCGCAAGTCTCTCGCTGGCGCATATGTCGACGTTTCGGCGAACTTGGGTGGTTCCGTCGTCGAACACGGTTTTGAAGTCAAATCGACATCCCGCTCCATCGTCTATATTTACCAAGACCGCACTCGACGGTGGCAGATATTCGTCACCCAGAAGGTCGACATTCCAGAGTTCGGAGCCAAAGTGAGAGATGTAAATCTCGACGATGGCCATCCGTGTGTTATTGGTGAGCTCGATCCAGCGATCCAGCGCTGCGGCCGGCGACCCGGTCACGGTTTGTAAAGCGCTAACGATCGTCTCCGCCATAATCGGGGATCCTGAAATCTTGAACATTTTCAGCTCCGGTGGCTGCTCGATTGACCAACGCTGATCGTAGGGGAGGTAAGCTCCCGCGGCCCCGGTCTGTGTGAAGCGGCTCACAATTCGCTAAAATTTCATGAAATCCCGGCGGAGCCATGGATGCGCTCGAAGCGCGACCGTGTGCTTTACCGGTGTCATCCCGTCACTCGATCAAGCACCCTGACCGCGGGGCTTAGCCCGAGCTTCAGTAAGTGCGCGCCGTCAATCTAGGCTCATTGCACTGAGATCGGCTCGATCAGGCTTCGGGCCATATCATTCGGACTAGGTTGGTCACGCCCCAGACGACGAGAAGCGCGCCGCCGAGCCGGCTCATCCAATTGCCCCATGGCATGGTCTTCTCCAACAGCACGAATAGGGCGATCGCACCAACCCAGGCGAGGCTCATCAATCCGCCAATGAACAACAGCGCCATCAGCATCCAGCAGCAGCCGAGGCAGAAGAGCCCGTGACGGACCCCGGTCCAGACTGCGCCAACCGAACCCGGTCGCCAATGACGGACCAAGAACTCGGTGGGCGAGCGGCAGTGTCTAAGGCAGGCATCCTTGAGTGGCGTCCATTGATAGACACCTGCGGCGATTAGTACGGCGCTCGCCAAGATCGCGTTACCGAAGGCCATCCTCTCGGATAATAGTCCGGCGTTGTCGAGACGCCATTGCAGCAAGGTGGCGGCGAAACTGAAGCCGCACCAGACGAGAATATAGCCCGACGCAAACAGCATCGCTGTGGCTGGAACGAGGTTGGAATTGGCGAGGCGATCCCACGCAAGGGTGGTGACCAACAGCACCGTCGCAGCAGCGGTCGGCAGCATCATAGCTACCATCATCACCCACCACATGATGGAGATCAGCAAAGCATATGTTGGGCTCCACGCGGGCAGCATCGCCATCATCTGCCCGCTACCCATGTCCATCGTTTTCATCTCGATGCCGGCGCCGAGCAACAGATAGGCCCATGCAGCCGCGGTTACCGTGGCGAGTGCGCCCAACACTACCGCTCGGCGATAACGAAGAAGCATGGAGAGCAGCTCGACCCGCATCTCTGCCCTAGATTTCGCTCACGTCGGAAGAGAGGCGAACCCGGCCACACACATAGGGCGAAAGATAGGATCGCCAGGCCGCAGGCCCAAGCGGGCCGGGCGCTTTCCTGTCCGCATCCGAGTCGGCGTTCCGCCGGCGCAGCTCGGCCATCGGCATAGTCAAATCACTGCTTGGCTAGACAAGAACTGCGGCGCCGACGGGTGGAACATGCCGCCCTCAGGGACGCGGGGCGCGTTGCATAGGACACCCTGAACGCGGGAAACATCGCCCGCGCAGCGCCCAAAAGGGGAACCCCGGCGCCGTCGAGGTGACGCCGGGGCTCAGGGGCTGGCGATCGCGGATGAGGATCGTATCCGGCCGCCCTCATCCCTAAAACGGCAAACGGTGTCCCGCAGTTCCGGTTTCAATCGATGACCCCCAGCTCGGCGATCGATGAGCTACCGCTGACGGGCGGGTGGTCGTGTGACGACCTGCTCGATCTGTTCGCCGAATTACCGTCATTGCGGGTAGGCCGCAGGGGGCATAGCACCTGGCGTTAGGGGCGTCTTCGCCGCTGGTCGTGCAGCCATCCCCGAAGTTACCGCACCGGGGGGCAGACTAGGAGACCCCTCCGGCACATCGAAGAGGGCAGTAGAGGAGGGGCCGAACCCGCCCGGGGGAGTGACACCAGGGCCGGTGCCGGTGTACGCGTAGGCACCCGGACCCATACGCTGTGCTGACGCCAGTGTAGGGATCGCAAGTGCGACAATAATCGCTACGCCGCTCAAGAGATGCCTCATATCTTTGGTCCTCCGTGTGCAGTTGCAGGTAGGCGAGGGAGATAGCTGACACTCGTCATGTCAGTCACGAAATCGTAATAACGGTTATGAAGCGTCCCTCCAGCCTCGGCAATACCGAAGCCGATCGAGATATAGGCGCTATCTTGTCTTTAAGAGCCCAGACGAATTGTTTGTGCTGCTATGCGCGTCGGGGGCTTGACTTTTTCTGACTGCCGTCTAGTGCCCGCGAGATTCTGAGGTGAGGATCGGAACGGAGGCGAGGCGAGCCTCTCGTCACGGGCGAAGGCGAGGAGCATGATCTTGGCATTATGCAATCTCGGCGGCGTTCTCGCGTCGAGGGCAGGCGGCCGGTGAGCCAAGGGGTCGGGGGAACCCGCGCCATCAGTGTCAACGAGCGCCGAACTGTGCTTGACGTTATCGGCCAGCTCCATAGGGAGTATACCGACCGAAATTAAGGCGTGCGGGCTATTGGCACTGATTGGAATGCACCAATTACCCCAAGCGCGTCGCTGTCGTCGATCCTGCCCGCCGATCAAGATGGTCAGCTCGGCTCTCAAAGCGTGCCGCAAGATGCAATATTTCCTTCCGGGCGCCGGCGAACTGACATAACCCCGCAGCCTCACGCAATATGCCAGCGATTTCTCGATAATGCTCGGCACCGGGCACGGTTGCCTCCTCCATCATATGGTTACATGGGCGCGAGGGGGGTCGCCACCTCCAAACCGCAGGATCATCGCTCGCGATCGAGCCTAGCTCGCTCGGCAGCGACGGCAGCCTCGATGGCAGCGGCGATCTTTACGATCAGGGCTACTTTTGCGGCTGGGCTCAGGTCCAAGGTGGCGCCAATTTCATCAGCAAGCAGTTTTTCCGCCGCTTCTATCGCTTCGGCGGCGCGCTCGGCTGTTGTCTTCATGGCGCGGCGCTTGGGATCGTCGGCGTGCGAGATTCGGCACACATGTCGTCTGCTATGGGTTGCCCCCACCCCCGGTGGTCCTGCCAGTTGAAAAGCCTTGCGCGGCATTATTGGCTAGTGTTGGCTAACAAATCCTGACGCGCGCGAAAGCGATCGAGTTGGGGCGCTTTGCCGGGCGAAAGGCCCCGGCGATCAGAAGGTCATCCTTTCGCCACCATCAGGTCGTTCAGAACGCCGCGCGCGACTAGTATGTGCGGCGTGCGTGACCTTTAGCGCGCCCCTTTCGTGGGTTGTGTCGGGTTGGTTGTTGGGGCGGGATGAGACCGGGAGCGGGGGGACATCGGGAACTGGGCCCTCTCGCGGCGGAGGAGGGCAAGCCAATGGAGGCTTGGACGCATCTTGCTGCGCAAGCGGAGTTGGCGCTGCGGCCACGGCCCTTCCACTGGCGCTGTCCGCGAAATAATGCCAACCGAAGCCGGTGCTCGCGCCCAGGAGCACAGCGACAACTGCACCCAGGCCGCAGGTTCTCAGCTCCGATGCATACATGGTGGATTGCGCCGTTGGCTTATAAACAGTGAAGCCAAAACACGGGCATCCCCGTCACTGAGGCTCGCGAGCATAACCCAAGTTACGAACCGCGCCGCGGTTCGAGCTGGCCGGTGTGGAGCTGCCCGCGATCGCCTCTCTCAGCAGCTCGATCAAATTTCCGATCACGCCACTGCGGATCGCGGTCATGATGGCTTAACCCGGGCGGCATCTTTCCCCGATCCCAGCCTCGCTTGTCGCCGTGTCCGGTCCAACCGGGCGGCGTGCCGCCGCTATGCCAGCCCTCCCTCCCATCGGAACTGCTGAACTGTCGCGCCGAGCCTGCGCTGCTGAAGCGGTGATCGCCGGAGACATTCGCATTCGCTGTTCTGGTCGCGCTGTAACTTGGCGCGCTCGGTCCAGCTCCGGGGCTGCTGCCCGCATAGGCCGGAGTAATCGCCAGCGCTGATGCAATCGTTGCGGCGACCACCGCGGTGGCGAAGATGGAACCAACGCCAGTGTTCATCATAAATTGCTCCAATTCGATCGGCCCGCTGTAGACCAAAGTGTGCCTAGGCTGATCGCGGTCTTCTCGGTCAGAGGGTGATATAGCCGGCGCAATGTTTGCCGAATCGTGAAGGACTGCTCTAAAGCCAAGCGATCTTCAGTGGGCAAAATCGAATGTCATGTGGACCCACTCCACCGGAGACGCGAGGCGCGGCCTGACGGCCAAGAAGGTCCGCGGTGAGCGGATTGGTACTGCTCTTGGCGAGTTTCTTTTGCGCGGCCTCGAACGCACGGAGACGCGTTCAGCGTCGGCCCCTCAGAGGCAATGCCGCCACAATGCTTCGAACCAAGGAATGTCGAGCGCGGCGCTTAGGACTGCCGTCCCGAACACTATGCGGAGCGGGGTAAGTGTTTAATCCTTGCGTGCGTCGGGGGCTGGGCCTGCGCCTCAATGAAATCGAGTTCCTCCATCAATCGCGCCGAGGCTTCCTGCGTCGCGTCAGCCTGGCGAAGTATAAAGGGGTCGGGGTCGAGCTCGCTCACGTCGCTTAGGTCGTCGTTGGAATACGACAATCGAGCGCATTGTAGTTTAAAGCTTGATTACCGCGCATGACGCCCTTGCCGATTGGCTCGTGGGCCGACCCTGGTCGGGGACGCGGCATCGAGAGACATGAGCCCCCGCCGTCGCGCCTCGCCAGCGGTTGAGTCGCGGTTGCCAGACAATTCGGTTCGATAGCGGTTACAGATTGCCAGCGACTGTGCTGAACGTGGAACTGAGATCAGTCCCGACCGTGCCCATGACGACAACGGCTGCGACGGCGATCAGCGCCGCAATCAGGCCATATTCGATGGCGGTGACACCGCGGCTGTCCTCGATCAGCTGGCGCAAGGAGATCAAAGCTCGTATCCTCATCAAAAACTTCCCTAATTAAGGAGTGGTTCGCGGAAATTGGCCTGCAGACATCGCCGAATGTTTAAATTAGGCATCATCAGCCGAATGCGGTGGTCTGCCGCGACGGACTCGCATCGAGCGCCCCGGTCTAGGTCGCGGCAGACCAGGTGATCCGGTTCTGAGCGGGCATCATTGGCCTATGGCCTTGGTGTCCATCACGCAGCTCCGGGTTCGGTTTTGGCGATACCTGCCGGGGTTCGTGGTCCAATCCTTTCGCGCGGCGCGCTAAGCCAAGCGTGCGGCTGGACGCCTTGCGGTTTCACTCCTTGGCGACGTTCAAGGGTCAGTCACCAGTCGGATGCCCAACGCCGTTTCGAGATCCGCGAGCCGCGGGCCAGCAGCGGACTGGTATTCAAGTAATCGGTGCCGCCGATGGTCAGCTGCAACGCTTTGCCGAGCGCGGGCTTCTTCCCTCTCGTGCCTCCTGTCCGCCGCACTGCTGGCCCAGGAGGAGCGCCGACAACAGATGCCCAAGGAAAGGCACAGCGAATGACGGGCATTGGCCCCGAACCCCAAGAAAGCTTCAACCGCCCGCTTACCAAGGGAATGCGGCTGCCGGAACAATCGCTACTTCGAGCGCTCAGTTCAACCGGCCGGTCCAGCTGCGATGTTCGCGAAAGCCGAAATCGACGCGGCTTCAGCAGCCACAGGATCCGCCGCCATCACAGGATGCGCCGCCATCAAAGGATCCGCTACCTGACGCGTCGCCGAAACCGGAATACCCCGATCCGATTGCGTTGGGAAAGAGCAACATACAGGCTCCAAAGACGGCAAATGCTATGCTCACAGCGAAAACTATAATAACTCCTCCCCAGATCGAGAATAGCCCTTGGATCCGTGCATGTTGAGGCCAGTCCGGAGAATAGAGCACCGTCACTTGCTCATCCACATGGAAAGCAGGAGGGTTCGAAGACGCTGGCGATAAGAACTCTACCTGGCGCCCGCCAACTGCTTCGATAAAACGAACCCGAGGAGCATAACAGATGGCCTGTTGGCACTGGGTTTGCCTCAGCTCCACCACCTTCCCCTGGACAGATACCGCAGAACTGACAAAGGCGAGAGTGTTAGCGAACAATAAGAGCGCAATGACGCCTGAAACCACGGCAACCACGAAAGCGACCCGCGCTGACGATCTCGAACGCCTTTGCCCTGTGTTGAACCGGCCGAGGTTTATAGTTGCCGAATTCGATCCGCCAGGTTGGATCGCGAATTGTTGCTGCGCGATGGAGGCAGCACGCAGCATGTCCATATCATCATGACCCTCGACCGGCCGCTTGGCATTGGCAGGGAGCAAGTCTACTAGGCGCCCTAGGAGAAACCAGGCGCCGACCCCGACCCCCGCCGCAACGGCGATCAAAAGGATGTTCGTCAGCGGGCTATTATCGCCCAGAAGCTGCATACTTTATATGTAGGAACAGAGGTAAGAATTGGAAGACTTTCATGTAGTGGGCCAGCAAGGGGCCAATCGCTACTGCCCGCTACATGTCAGGGCCACGGTTCGTTCCTTCGTTATTGCTCGAATAAGGCGCGCATGGCGGCTGCCCCTCGCCCGTCGCCACCTGGGTGCATCCGGCGAGCCCCACGATGACGAGCACTGCGGCAAGCCGATTAACCCGGAGGTACGGCGTCGGGTGATGCTCGCCTTTGGTGAGGGTGGAGCGAACAGGATCGGAGCCGAACAAGAGGTCACCAGTAAGAGAGGCGAGATCGAGCGGGCTACCCTGACTGACGTTTCGCTGACTGGTAGCGTGTATGATTAACGCCGGCTTGGGTTTTGATCCTCCTCCGACCAAGCCTCGTGTGCAGGGGCAGCGCCAGGGATCTTCTTGTCCAAGCCTGGCGCTGTTCCTTTCCCCCGCAGGTCCCGCCCTCTTGCCCGTATATCTCCCTCGTGCCCAGGCGAGCTGACAGGGGTCCATTCATCTGTCGGCCGGCTCGTCACTTGAGCGTCGGCGGCGAACCCACAAGTGCCGGAGCAGTCCAGAGAAGAGGTCGCAACTGGGCGGAGAAGACAGCCAGCCCCGTCGCGGAAGCACCGCGACAAGCCCAGCGAAGAGCGCGAGAAAGAGAGCGACGCGGAGCACGGGCTCAATCCCGCCAGAAAGCCGTTGAATCGGCCCGAGGCATTATCACGAAAAGGCTAACTTGACCTTACCGGTCTGACCGCTCTGGCTTCCCCACTTGACCGAAACGGCGGTCCGTCCCCGTGCGCCGCGCCTGCGGCACCGGCCCCGCATCATTAGGTCAAGCACCTTGGACGCGGGCCTCACCCCGAACTTCAGCAAGCCCGCCGTTGGGCAGCGGATAGTGGACTCCGACCCGCCGCGGTTTCGCTTCGGGGCGGGAACCGGCCGAGCAAGCGGCCCGCACATGGTGCGTGCATAGCGGGGCCGGAACATAGCCCTACCGGAAGGGGCTGAATCTTAGGGTTGCATCCCTATTAGCGAACAATTAGAGAACTCTATCCGAGCCTGCGCGCAATCGGAGCCACCATGTTCTTCACCTTTCCCGAGGACGCCCGCTGGAACGTCGACCGACAGGCCGTGGAGTTCGGCGTTGAGATCGGTGAGTACCGCGGCGTCGTTCGGGTCCCGCGGCGTGTATTTCAAGGCCTCCTTCCGGAGCAGCCCACGCCTGAGCGGTGCGTCGAGGCGTATTATCTCCAGCGAACCCGGTTCGAGGGCATCGCCGAGCGGAAGCTCCGCCGACGCCAGTTGACCGATGACGGGAACGTGGAGATCAGCGGACGGGACCTGCGTGAGGGAGCCGCCGGGCCTCCCCAAAACACTCGAACTTGGCGATCAGCGCCGCGGTGCTGATCCTTACCGCCCTTCCTCGTTGCGCCCGCGCGCCGGCTCGAATTACCTGTGTTCGCTCGGCACAAATACCGTACTTGGGAACTCGACAAATGGGCTGTTCGAGGTGTTGCTCGTCGATGGTCCTGAAAATTGAAGCTTGAACCCACCGGGCAGGCCGCCCGGCAGCGGGGAAGTCGTTCCTCCGGGTTGGCCGTTTGGCATCTTGTCGGAAAGTTGAGCTGGGTCGGCCTGACGGTCGAATGTGATCACGGGATCAACTGGGTACGTGGTAAAGGCCGAAGCGCTACGTGCCGCCGAAAGAAAGGCGATTAGCCCGGCAATCACTATAAGCGTTCTACACACAGAAGCCACCCCCGGAAAGACATGTGTTGGGACCGACGGCGGGCCAATCGTCCCCCTTACCCTTGCCCTCGCGCCGAAGCGCCTATGCAATGTGGAGCTACCGAAAAATCGAGATCAGCACAATACCCCAGCCGAACAACGACATCGCGAGAATTATTTGCAGCGCAGACGGCCAAGAAAGGTCGCGATCAGCCGGGGCTCTGGTGCGCGTTGGCATAGGTCATTAGCGACATGATGTTGGGAAGGAATGCATCAGCGGTACGCTGACATTCAACCGACCTCCAACACGGCCATGTAAGCATCCCAAGGGTTGGTGCCTGATGTCCCCCGTCATCTCCGCGGGAGGGGATCGAGAAAGGCAGCATTTCGACAAAATGTCAAAAGAATCTTACAAAAGCCGACATTTTGTAACAAGATCGATCGGCTGGCATATCGGGTCCTTACTGCACATCGGCGCTGCCCAGCGCCTTGCCCTCTCTTGGATGACGGCATGCTGACCATCCGGATGCGAGGTACGGCAACGCTCGAGGCCGAGGTCGAACAACAGGTTGCGGTGAAGCGAGCGCGTGAGACCGGACGAACCGTATCCACGTGAGCGCCCCCCGACCTGGGCCATGTGGGCGATTGCCGCGGTTGCCGTGCTTAGCCCCGTCCGCGCGTTGCCTGATGGCTATCGTGGTCGAGATCTTGATTGGCTCCCTAATGGACGCCGGCGTGCCCGTGCTACTACCCTTCGCTGTCTCTGGCGCGCTCGAGCGCGCTGGCGATCGGCGTCAAGATTTGCGCAGTTCCGTGGCTCAAAGAAGGTCAATCAAGGGGCGTTCCGACACCGGCGGATCCGCATAGAGCGCGACGATTTTTAACTTGGCGGCAAAAAATCTTCCATAACTGGAAATGGAATGTTACACATGTTAACGAAATGTTACACGTGGTTAATGAAAACTTTACAAAACGGCGAGATCCGCAGCATCAATAGACAGGGGCATCGATGGAACTTTTTTTATCGGCTTTCGCTCGGCCAGGGCGCGTGAGGGGGTGGTCTCTTGCGGCCATGGCCACGGCCGCAGTCACCTGCCTGGCGGCTTTTCCGGCGTCGGCGGAGCCCAACACGGCCGCGCCGAACTCGGATCTTGGAGCGAGTGTTTCAGGAACGCCTCGCCCGGGCTCTTCCGCGCTTGCCGAGGCGGCGCGGGCCCGGACCATCAAGGCCTACGGCAACCTGCCGATCAGCTTCGAGGTCAATCGCGGCCAAACCGACGCCCAGGTAGACTTCCTGTCGCGCGGCGGCAACTACAGCCTCTTTCTGACTTCGACGGGGGCGGTCGCGGTCTTGCGGAACGGGACCTCCGGTGGCTCCTCCGTCCTGCGAATGACCCTGTTGGGCGGCAACCCACGGCCGCCGGTCGAAGGGCAAGAGGCGCTGCCGGGAAAGTCCAATTATCTTATCGGCAACGATCCCGCACAATGGCGTAGCGAGATCCCCACCTTTGGCAGAGTAAAATACGGCAATATTTGGCCCGGCATCGATCTCGCCTATCACGGCAATCGACGGCAACTCGAATACGACTTCATCGTCGCGCCGCATGCGAACCCCAACACCATCAAGCTGGGCTTCGCGGGCGCACGGAAGATGCGCGTCGATCGCAATGGCGATCTCGTATTGCAGCTACCAGGCGGCGAGCTTCGCACGCGCAAGCCCCTGGCGTATCAAGAAGTCGCGGGCGTCAAGTCGATCGTGACCGCGGGCTACGTCGTCACCAGCCGGAATAAAGTCGGTATTCGCCTGGGTGCTTACGATCCTTCGCTCGCTCTGGTCATCGATCCGACGGTGGCTTATTCGACCTATCTCGGGAACCAGAACTTTGGCCAGGGAATCGCGGTGGACGCCGCCGGCAACGCTTATGTGACCGGATACACTCTTTCGACGGACTTCCCGACCACCGCGGGCGCCTTCCAGCCGGTCAAGGGGGATTCGGGCAGCTTCTACGACGCCTTTGTGACCAAGCTCGACCCCGCCGGCTCAGCCCTCGTCTATTCGACCTATCTCGGCGGCGGCAACAACGACGTGAGCTATGCCATCGCGGTGGACGACGCCGGCGCCGCTTATGTGACCGGATACACGTTCTCGTCGGACTTCCCGATCACCGCGGGGGCCTTCCAGACGACTTTTGTGGGCCTAGTCGATGCCTTTGTCACCAAGCTCAATCCCGCCGGCTCGGCCCTCGTCTACTCGACCTACCTCGGTGGGGGCACCGTCGGCCTCGTCGACGCCAACACGGGCTATGGAATCGCGGTCGACACTGCCGGCGAGGCTTATGTAACCGGAGCCACGAATTCGCCGACCTTTCCCGTGACCCCGGGGGCCTTCCAGAAAACCAATGGGTGCGGAGGGTGCGAGGGCGGACGTACCGTCTTTGTGACCAAGCTCAATGCCGCCGGCTCGGGCTTGGTCTACTCGACCTATCTCGGGGGCAGCGGCGGCTCGTGGGGCCAGGCAATCGCGCTCGACAATGCCGGCGACGCTTATGTTACCGGATACACGAGCTCGAGTGCTCCGATGCCCTTCCCGACCACCGCGGGGGCCTTCCAGCCGGCCAATGGCGGTTTCTATGACGCGTTTGTGACCAAGCTCAATCCCATCGGCACGGGCCTCGTCTACTCGACCTATCTCGGGGGCAGCAGCTACGACCAGGGGAACGGAATCGCGGTCGACGATGCCGGCAACGCTTATGTGACCGGATGGACGAACTCGGGTGGTGGCGGCTCGACAAACTTTCCGACCACCGCGGGCGCTTTCCAGACGACCTACCAGGGTAACGACGACGCCTTTGTGGCCAAGATCAATCCCGCCGGCTCGGGCCTCGTCTACTCGACCTATCTCGGGGGCAGCTTCCAGGACTTCGGCCAGGCAATCGCGGTCGACGCTGCCGGCAACGCTTATGTGACCGGATACACGTTCTCGACGGACTTTCCGACCAAAGGGGCCTTCCAACCGGTGAAGGGGGATACGGGCGGAATTTCCGACGTCTTTGTGACTAAGTTCAATCCCGCTGGCTTTCTCCTCTACTCGACCTATCTCGGGGGCAACAGTGCCGATGTCGGCTATGCGATTGCGGTCGACGCCGGCGGCAACGCTTATGTGACCGGATATACGGACTCGTCGGACTTCCCGACCACCGCGGCGGCCTTTCAGCCGGCCAAAGCGGCCGGACACAACGCCTTTGTGACCAAATTTTCCTTGAAGCCGCCGGTGTGCTGCGGCGACTTCAATGGCGATGGCAAGGCCGACATCCTGTGGCGGAACGCCTCGGGCGAGGTCTATGAATGGCTGCTGAACGGGACCAATATAATTGGCGAAGGCTCGCCCGACACCGTCGGCAACCACTGGCAGATTGCCGGCGTCGGCGACTTCAACGGCGACGGCAAGACCGACATCCTGTGGCGGAATACCGCGTCGGGCGAGGTCGACGTGTGGCTGATGAACGGGACCAGCGTGATCGGCTCGGGCTCGCCTGGCACCGTCGGCAACCACTGGCAGATTGCCGGCGTCGGCGACTTCAACGGCGACGGCAAGGCCGACATCCTGTGGCGCAACACCACCTCGGGCGAGGTCGACGTCTGGCTGATGAACGGGACGAACTTGATCGGCTCGGGCTCGCCCGGGAGCGCCGGCAACGACTGGCAAATCGCCGGCGTCGGCGACTTCAACGGCGACGGCAGGGCCGATATCCTGTGGCGCAACACCACCTCGGGCGAGGTCTACGTGTGGCTGGTGAACGGGACGAACTTGATCGGCGCGGGCTCGCCCGACACCGTCGGCGACGACTGGCAGATTGCCGGCGTCGGCGACTTCAACGGCGATGGCAAGGCCGACATCCTGTGGCGGAACAACTCGGGCGAGGTCTACGTGTGGTTGATGAACGGGACGAACTTGATCGCCGCGGGCTCGCCCGGGAGCGCCGGCAACGACTGGCAGATTGCCGGCGTCGGCGACTTCAATGGAGACGGCAAGGCCGACATCCTGTGGTGGAATACGTCGGGCGAGGTCTATGAATGGCTGATGAACGGGACGAACTTGATCGGCTCGGGCTCGCCCGGGAGCGCCAGCAACGACTGGCAGATCGAATAGAGGCGCTGGCAGGCCGGGTTCCCGGAAAGTCGGTGCTGTGGCTGCGCCCGCCCACCTTTCCGTAAAAACCAGTTGTTCTCATCGCCGCCCTTGCGAACCCAGCCGATGCCGTTGACCCACAACCAGCTGTCTGGATCATGGCTGCCGGCGCGGCCGATGAAAGTTTCGTCGACTTCGATCGTCTTGCCTTCACCGCCTAGCTGGGGGGCGCCGGGCGCTAGCGCTTCGATGCGTGCGGCGATGTCGACGCCGTCGCCATAGAGGTCGTCGTCCTCGACGATTACATCGCCGAGATTGATGCCGATGCGCAATTCGATGCGGCTGTCCGCTACGACCCCCGTGTCCCGCTCGGGCATCGCCGCTGCACCGCGACCGCGCAGCGCACCGCATCGACGACGCTGGCAAACTCCACCAGCAGCCCGTCGCCGGTGGTCTTGACGATGCGGCCGTGGTGTTCAGCGATCTTCGGATCGACGAGCTCGCGGCGCAGCGCTTTGAGGCGTTCGAGCGTCCCCTCCTCATCCACCCCCATCAGCCGCGAATACCCCGCCACATCGGCGGCGAGGATCGCGGCGAGCCTACGGGTTTGACTCATGTCATCTCGCCGGCCGCCAGGCGCAGGCCCGACAAAAAAAGCTCGCGGTGCTCGGGGTTTCGTAGATGGCGGGCGTCGTCCGGTATCACGACAGAGGTAATGGCCCGGAGCCGCTCGACGATCTCTCGTGCGTCGTCGAGCCGATCCATATGAGCATAGCAAGCGGCGAGATAGCGGTACGGCTGCGGGTTGCTTGGATCCCCTTGGATCGCCAGGAGTAGTTTCGGCACTGCCTCATCGAAGCGCCGGTTGGCGAAATGCGCGGCGCCTATTACGGAAAGCGAGCTGCCGACGCGGGCGCGGGGACTCAGGCGCAACGCGGCTTCGACGTGTTCGATCGCGATGTCGGGTTGGCCCGCCCATCGCCTGAGGATGCCGCTGATGTGCCAGCCGCGGGCGTAGCTCGGGTTGAGCGCGAGGGCACGATCGGCCAGTCCCATCATAGCGCCGATATCCTCGCCGAAATAGGCCAGTGCTTGGGCAGCATTCGCCAGGATGCCCGGATCGTCGCCAGCCACTTCCAGGGCTCGCCTGGCGAAATCGGCGCCCTTCAGGCGGTCCGCCCTCGTGTCTTCGCTCCGGCCGTCCTGGAGGAGCCGATAACAGCAGAACGCGGCCCAGGCGAGTGCCGGCCCGTAACGCGGATCGCGCGCGATCGCCTGCTCCATAAGACGCAGTGCCTCGGGGGTTTGCCTTGTCGATGACCAGAATATCGCGTAGGCGCGCAGGTAGAGATCGTAGGCGGTCAGATCATCGGTCGGTCGGCCAGCCGAACGCGCGGTCTCGGCGGCCTGTAAGGCAGGCTCAATGATTCCGGCGACGCTCGACGCCACTTTGTCCTGAAGCTCGAAGACGTCCTCCAGAGAGCCGTCGAAGCGATCCGCCCAGAGGTGCGTGCCGGCAACAGCGTCGATCAATTGCGCCGTGATGCGCACCCGTCCGCTCGCTTTGCGCACGGAGCCTTCAAGGACATAGCGGACGCCGAGCTCGCGCCCGACTTGCTTCACATCGACCGCCTGGCCCTTGTAGGTGAAGGTCGAATTGCGTGCGATCACGAACAGCCAGCGAATTCGCGACAGCGCGGTGATGATCTCCTCGACCATGCCGTCAACGAAATAGTCCTGCTCCGGGTCGCCGCTCATGTTCTGGAACGGCAGCACCGCGATCGACGGCTTGTCGGGCAGGGGCAGCACCGGCGCCGATGGGCTCTTGACGGCGGCGCCAGTGTCGCAAACTCGGTAGACCCGCACCGGCCTTGTGATGTTCTTGACCTGCTGCTCGCCCAGATCCTCAAAGACAAAGGGCAGCCGGTCACGGACCTGATCGTGGACGGTATTGGAGACGAACACCCCGCCGACATCGGCGAGCGCCTCGATGCGCGCCGCGATGTTGACGCCGTCGCCATAGAGATCGTCGCCCTCGACGATCACATCGCCGAGATTGATGCCGATGCGCAGTTCGATGCGGGTGTCCGACCCGACACTGGTGTTCCGCTCGGGCATCGCCTGCTGTACCTCGACCGCGCAGCGCACCGCATCGACGACGCTGGCAAATTCGACCAGCAGGCCGTCGCCGGTGGTCTTGACGATCCGACCATGGTGCTGGGCGATTTTCGGATCGACGAGTTCGCGGCGCAACGCTTTGAGGCGTTCGAGCGTGCCTTCCTCGTCCGCCCCCATCAGCCGCGAATACCCCGCGACATCGGCGGCGAGGATCGCGGCGAGACGTCGGGTTCGGTTCATGTGGCCTCCCCAGCGGCCAGCCGCAGGCCCGACAGCAGCAGCTCGCGGTGCTCGGGGTTCCGCAGGAAGCTGGCGTCCGGTATCACGACTGGGGTAATGGCGCGCAGCCGCGCGACGATTTCTCGCGCGTCGTCGAGCCGCCCCATATGGGCGTAGCAGGCGCCGAGAACGCGATATGGCCCCGGATTGCTTGGATCCTCTTGGATCGCGAGGAGTAGTTTTGGCACCGCTTCTGCGAAACGCCGGCTGAGGAAATGCGCGACGCCTATCACAAGGAACGACGGGCCGATGCGGGCGCGGGGACTGAGGCGCAGCGCGGCTTCGACATGCTCGATTGCGATATCGGGCTGGCCCGCCCAGAGTCTGAGGACGCCGCTGCTGTGCCAGCCGCGCGCGAAGCTCGGGTTGAGCGCCAATGCGCGGTCAACCAACGCCATCATGGCACCGATGTCCTCGCCCCAATTGGCCAGCACGACGGCGGCGTTCGCCAGGATGCCCGGGTCGTCGCCGGCCACTTCGAGGGCTCGCCTTGCGAAATCGGCGCTCTTCAGACGGTCCCCCTTCGGATCTTCCCTCCGGCCGTCACCAACCAGCCGATAACAGCAGAGCGCGGCCCAGGCGAGCGCCGGCCCATAACGCGGATCGCGCTCGATCGCCTGCTCGACGAGACGCAGCGCCTCGGGGACTTGCCTGTCCGACGACAAGACCATCGCATAGGCGCGCAGGTAGAGGTCGTAGGCGGTCAGATCGGCGGTCGGGCGGCCGGCCGAACGGGCGGTCTCGGCGGCCTGCAACGCCGGCTCGATCACCCCGGCGACGCTGGAGGCCACCTTGTCCTGCAGATCGAAGACGTCTTCGAGTGAGCCGTCGAAGCGGTCGGCCCAGAGATGCGCGCCGCTTGTAGCGTCAATCAGCTGCGCGGTGATGCGCACGCGACCGCCGGCTCTGCGCACCGAACCTTCGAGGACATAGCGGACGCCGAGCTCGCGGCCGATCTGTTTCACGTCGACGGTTTGGCCCTTATACGTAAAACTCGAATTGCGGGCGATGACAAAGAGCCAGCGGATGCGAGAAAGCGCCGTGATGATCTCCTCGACCATGCCGTCGGCGAAATACTCCTGCTCCGGGTCGCCGCTCATATTGGCGAAGGGCAACACCGCGATCGACGGTTTGTCGGGGAGCGGGAGTAGCGACGGCGCTGGCGCCAATGTGGAGTTCGCGGCGCCGGTATCGCGAACCCGGTAGACCCGTACCGGCCGCGCGATGTTCTTGACCTGCCGCTCGCCGAGATCCTCAAAGACAAAGGGCAGCCGGTCGCGCACGTGATCATGAACCGTGTTGGAGACGAACACCCCGCCGGCATCGGCCAGCGCCTCGATCCGTGCGGCGATGTTGACGCCGTCGCCATAGAGGTCGTCGCCCTCGACGATCACATCGCCGAGATTGATGCCGATGCGCAACTCGATGAGCTTGTCCGCGCCGATACCGGTGTTCCTCTCGGGCATCGTCTGCTGCACCGTGACCGCGCAGCGCACCGCATCGACGACGCTGGCAAACTCGACCAGCACGCCGTCGCCGGTGGTCTTGACGATCCGCCCGCGGTGCTCGGCGATCTTCGGATCGAGGAGATCGCGGCGCAGCGCTTTGAGGCGTTCGAGCGTGCCTTCCTCGTCCGCTCCCATGAGCCGCGAATAGCCGGCGACATCGGCCGCTAGGATCGCGGCGAGACGGCGGGTCTGGCTCACGTCACCTCGCCCGCCGCCAAGCGCAGGCCTGACAGGAAAAGCTCGCGGTGCTCCGGGTTCCGTACGTAGCTGGCATCCGGTATGACGACAGAAGTAATGGCGCGCAGCCGCTCGACGATCTTTCGAGCTTCGTCGAGGCGACCCATATGCGCGTAGCAGGCGGCGAGAACTCGATTTGTGTGCGGGAAGCCCGAATCATCCTGGATAGCGAGGAGGAGCTTCGCTAGCGCCTCGTCAAAGCGCCGGGAGTAGAAATGCGCTGCGCCTATTAAAGCGAGAGATGTGCCCATGCGGGCGCGCGGGCTAAGCTGCAGCGAGGCTTCGACATGCTCGATCGCGATATCAGGCTGGCCCGCCCACATCCTGAGTATGCCGCTGATGAACCACCCCCGCGCGAAATTCGGGTTGAGCGTTAGTGCACGGTCAACCAGCGCCATCATGGCGCCGATGTCCTCGCCGAAATAGGCTAGTGGCAAGGCGGCATTTACAAGGATGCCCGGATCGTCGCTGGCCACTTCCAAGGCTCGCCTTGCGAAATCGACGCCCTTCCGACGATCCGCCGCCGGATCGTCCTCGTTCCGACCGTCCTGAACCAGCCGAAAACAGCAGACCGACGCCCATGCGAGTGCCGGCCCGTAACGTGGGTCGCGCGCGATCGCCTGCTCCATAAGACGCAGCGCCGTGGGAGTTTGCTTTGCCGACGATAAGACCATCGCTTCGGCGCGCAGATAGAGGTCGTAGGCGGCCAGATCGGTGGTCTGGCGGCCGACCGAACGCGCGGTTTCGGCGGCCTGCAACGCCGGCTCGATGACCCCGGAGACGCTGGAGGCCACCTTGTCCTGGAGCTCGAAGACATCTTCGAGCGAGCCGTCGAACCGATCGGCCCATAGATGCGTGCCGGCGACCGCATCGATCAGATGCGCAGCGATGCGCACCCGCTGGCCCGCCTTGCGCACCGAACCTTCGAGCACATAGCGCACGCCAAGCTCGCGCCCCACCTGCTTCACATCGACCGCTTGGTCCTTGTACGTAAAGCTCGAATTGCGGGCGAGGACAAAGAGCCAGCGGATGCGGGAGAGCGCGGTGATGATCTCCTCGACCATGCCGTCGACGAAATACTCCTGCTCCGGGTCGCCGCTCAGATTGGCGAAGGGCAGGACCGCGATCGACGGCTTGTCGGGGAGGGGAGGACCGGGGTTTGCCCGCATCATCGGCGAGCCGGCAGCCGTGAGCACTCGGTATGCCCGAACGGGTCGGCTGATATTCTTGAGCGCTTGTTCGCCCATATCCTCGAAAGCGAGGTCGAGGCGGCCCACCGCATCCTCCCGAACCCGCGCCGAGACGCAGATGCCGCCGGGCTCGGCTAGGCCTTCGAGCCGGGCGGCAACGTTGACACCATCGCCAAAGATGTCGCCGTCCTCGACCACGATGTCGCCCATGTTGATGCCAATACGGAGCTCGATACGGCTGTCCGGCGGCAGTGGGGTATTGCTTTCGGCCAGCGCCAACTGCACCTCGGCGGCGCATCTGAGCGCATCGACCACACTGGCGAACTCGACCAGGAGGCCATCGCCGGTGGTCTTGACGATGCGGCCCTTATAGCCGGCGATTTTCGCATCGATGATCGCGGTGCGCAGTGCCTTGAGCCGGCCGAGTGTGCCTTCCTCGTCGGCTTCGATTAGGCGCGAATAACCCGCGACATCGGCCGCGAGGATCGCCGCGAGCCGACGTACGACGCGAGCTTGCCCTGCCGGCTCCATAGTGTCTCCTCGGTGGCCGCTGATCCTACACGATCCGGCGCTGGCCGCGCATTACGCACGCGGTCCGCCGATCGGCCTGCCATCGTCACGTCAAGATCGAAGCGTACCATGCGTGGCACGGTGGGGAGGTCTCGTCTGGGCGATTCGACGAGTTCCCGGTTATTTCCCGGTTACGCCGATTTTTCCCGGATAGCGACGGCCGAAATTCCCGGTTTTGATGCCGACGATATTCGGTGTTGACCGTCCTAAGGGCTTGATTGCGCGAGCGTTTTGACCGCGATCCAGAGGTCTTTTGCGCCTGGACGAGATTTTTTGCGGGAATTTTCCCGTCGAACCGGGAATTTTGGGGAGCCCGCATCTTATGATATCGGAGCCCGATGCGCGAACTGGCGCTCGACGACATCGAGGCGTTGGCGGTCGGCGCCTGGATCCTCGGCACCGGCGGCGGCGGCAGCCCCTATCTCGGGCTCTTGAACATGCGCCGGCTTTATGCCGAGGGGCATCGTGTCGAGCTGATGTCGCCTTTTGACCTCGCCGACGAGGACTGGGTCGCGGTCGTCTCGAACATGGGAGCGCCGCTGATCGGCCAGGAGCGCCTCGTCGACAGCCGCAACACCGCCCGCGCAGTCGAGATCCAACAGGGGCTGCTCGGCGAGAAATTCCGCGCTGTCATGTCGCTCGAGATTGGCGGCGGCAACGGCATCCAGCCGTTGATGGCGGCGGCCCATCTCGGCCTTCCGGTGGTCGATGCGGATACGATGGGCCGCGCCTATCCCGAGGCGCAGATGACGAGTGTCGCGGTCGGCGATCTGCGCCCCTATCCGTGCGTCCTCTATGACCCGCGCGGCATCGAGGCGGTGGTCACCAAAGTGCCGAGCTGGAAGTGGATGGAGCGGGTCAGCCGCAAAATCTGCGTCGAGATGGGCTCGATCGCCTCGACCTGCAAGGCGCCGCGCAGCGGGCGCGAGGTCATGGAATGGGGCATTCACTTCACGGTCACAAAGGCGATCGGCATCGGCCATCGGGTGCGCGAGGCGCAGCGGCGACACGAAGACCCCATCGCGGCCATCCTCGATGAGGGGCGCGGCAAGCTGCTCTTCCGCGGCAAGGTCGTCGATGTCGCCCGCCGCACGACCGAGGGGTTTCTGCGCGGCCGGGCGGCAATCGACGGGCTCGACTGGGACCGCGGCGCGCGGCTCGAACTTGCGTTTCAGAACGAATGGGTGGTGGCGTGGCGCGACGGCGAGCCGCTCGCGATGTCGCCCGATTTGATCTGTGTTCTCGATACCGTCTCAGGCGAGGCCTTCGGTACCGAGACGATCGGTTATGGCAGGCGCGTGTCGGTTGTCGCGCTCCCCGCTCCGTCGGTCTTTCTGACACCAAAGGGGCTCGAGCATGTCGGGCCGCGGGCCTTTGGCTACGACCTCGACTTTCGCTCGGTTTTTGACGAGAGCGTGTAGCGGTGCGGCGGATCGGGATCGATGTCGGCGGCACCAACACCGATGCGGTATTGCTCGAAGACGGCAATGTCGTGCACGCGGTCAAGACCCCGACCACGCCCGATGTCACCGCCGGGATCGTTGCGGCGCTCGCAGAGCTGGCGGGCCATCCTGACGTCGCGCAGGGCGCTATCGACGGCGTCGTGATCGGCACGACGCATTTCGTCAACGCCGTCGTCCAGCGGCGCGATCTCGCGCCGGTGGCGGCGGTGCGCATCGGGCTGCCGGCGAGCGCCTCGCTGCCGCCGTTCAGCGACTGGCCGGGGGATCTCACAAGCTCGGTACGCGGCGAGGTGTTCATGCTCGAAGGCGGGCACGATTACGACGGCCGGCCGATCGTGCCGTTCGACGAGGCCGGCATGCGACGCGCCGCGCGGCGGATCCGGCAAAGCGGAATCCGCTCGGTCGCGGTCGCCGCGATCTTCTCGCCGCTCGACCCGTCCTGCGAGGAACGGGCGCGGGCGATCCTTGCCGAGGAGTGTCCCGATGCGGCGGTCACCCTGTCGCGCGATCTCGGCCGCATCGGCCTGCTCGAGCGTGAGAATGCTGCCCTGCTGAATGCCGCCCTCGTCGATCTGGCGCAGAACACGGTTGCCGGCTTCACCCGGGCGATTGCGGCGAGCGGCATCGCCGCCCCGCTCTATCTGACCCAAAACGATGGGACGGTGATGGCGGCCGATATCGCGGCCGCGCTGCCGGTCATGAGCTTCGCCTCGGGTGCGACCAACTCGATGCGCGGTGCGGCCTTCTTGTCGGGGCTGGCGGATGCGATGGTCATCGATGTCGGCGGCACCTCGACCGATGTCGGCCAGCTGCGCCGCGGGTTTCCGCGCGAGGCCAACTCTGTCGTCCAAATCGGCGGCGTGCGCACGCTTTTCCGCATGCCGGATTTGCTGTCGATCGGTCTCGGCGGCGGCAGCGTCGTCGAGCGCGATCCGCTCGCCGTCGGACCGCAGAGCGTCGGCTACCTGCTGACCCGTGAGGCTCTGGTCTTCGGTGGCGATATTATGACCGCGACCGATATGGCGGTCGCCGCCGGCATCGCTGCGATCGGTGATCCGCGGACGGTCGTCGGCCTGCCCGAAGACTTCGTCGCCGCGGTCCTTGAACGGGTGCGGGCGAAGATCGAAGATTCGGTCGACCGGATGAAGACCGAGGCCGGCGATCTGCCATTGATCGCGGTCGGCGGCGGCGCCTTTCTCGTGCCCGACCGGGTCGCGGGCACCTCAGAGGTGATCCGCGTGCGGCACGGCGACTGCGCGAACGCGGTCGGTGCGGCGATCGCACAAGTCAGCGGCGAGACCGACCAGGTCTACCGCGACCTGCCCCGCAGCGAGGCAATCGCGCTCGCCGAAACGCAGGCCAAAGAGCGTGCGGTCGCCGCGGGCGCCGATCGCGCGAGCCTCGAGACGGTCGATGTCGAGGACATGCCGCTCGCCTACCTGCCGGGTAACGCATTGCGCGTCCGCGTGCGAGTAGCGGGCGAGATGGCCCCATCGGCACCAGGTCAGCTCGCCGCTTCGCCGGTGACGTTATAAACCGCAACCGCCTGGCTCAGGCCCTTTAAGGCGAGGTTGCCGATCTCCGCCAACATCACGTTGCCCTCGACCGCGGCGGCGACGCGCTTGCTGAGAAGAATCTGGCCATCTTTCGCTTCGCCGCAGAGCCGTGCGGCGAGGTTGGTGACGGTGCCGATCGCGGTGTAGTCGACCCGTTCCTCGAAGCCGATCCGCCCCAGGGTCGCGTAGCCTTGCGCCACCCCGATGCCAAAGCCGAGATCGAAACCGCGCCGCTGCCACCCTGACATCAGCTCGCCGACCGCCGTCCGCATTTCGACGGCCATCCGCACCGCGCGCTCGGCCGGGTCGGGGCAGGGCAGGGGATCGTTGAAGTACACCATCAGCCCGTCGCCGGAGAAATGATCGAGCGTGCCCTCGAAGCGTGTGACGAGCGGCCCGACCGCGGCGTGAAATTCGCGCAACACGGCCCAGACTTCCTCCGGCTCGCCGATCTCGGCGAAGGAGGTGTAGCCGCGCAGGTCGCAGAACACGACGACGATGTCGCGGCGGTGGCTCTCGAGGACGCCCTCGTCGCCGGACGAGACGATCATCTCGGCGAGCTGCGGAGCCAGAAACCGCTTCAGCCTGCCGACTTTTTCGATCTCGCCGAGCTGTGCGGCGACGCGCTCCTCCAGCCTCCGGTTCCAAGCGGAAAGCTCGGCCGCCTGCTCCTCTAAACGTTTGGCCTGGTCCTGCACGGTGTCGTGCAATGCCTTGATCCGCAGCATCGCGCGCACTCGCGCCGACAGTGCGGCGTGGTCAACGGGCTTGGTCAGATAATCGTCACCGCCGGCCTCTAACCCGCCGATGACGTCACTAGCGTCGGCCTTGGCGGTGACCAGGATGACCGGGACAAACGGCAGCGTGGCATCGGCTTTGAGCCGCTTGACGGTCTCGATGCCGTCGAGCTTAGGCATCATGATGTCGAGCAGCACGAGGTCGGGCAATAGCGCGCCGATCTTGTCCAGCGCCTCGAGCCCGTCGGTCGCGGTCGCCACCTCGTAGCCCTGGGCTTCCAGGCGCATCTGCAGGATCTCGACATTGTCCGGGACGTCGTCGACGACGAGGATACGAGCCGGCTCGCGCATCGCGGCTTACCCTGGGTCCGGGAGGAATTCGCGGACCTTGGCCAGGAGCTCGCGCGGACTGAAAGGCTTGGCTACATAACCGTCGCATCCGGCCTCCCGGGTCTTGGCCTCGTCGCCGGACAGCGCATAGGAGGTGACCGCGATAATCGGCACCCGCGCCAACTCGGGAATGGCTCGGATCCGGCGGGTCGCCTCATAGCCGTCGATCTCCGGCAATTGTATGTCCATCAAGATCAGATCTGGCCGCTCCTTCTGCGCCAATGCCACGCCGGCAGCGCCGTCCGCCGCTTCGATCAGCTCGTAGCCCACACTCGACAACAGGTCGCGGATAATCTGACGATTGTCCTCCGTGTCCTCGACGACCAGGATGCGCTTGCTCATTCGGCCGCCTCCATCATTTCATCGACATGGACCGGCAATACGACCCGAAAGGTCGAGCCCTGGCCGAGCGCCGACCCGACCGAGATCGTGCCGCCTTGCATTTCGACCATGCGCTTGGAGATCGCGAGACCCAGCCCGGTGCCGCCCTTGTTGCGCGTGTTGGTATTGTCGATCTGCTGGAACTCGCCGAAGATCCGCTCCTGATCAGCGTCGGCAATGCCGGGTCCGGTGTCGCGCACGGTCAGCTCGAATTGGCCGTTGGCGGCCGTTGCACGGATCTCGACCTCGCCCGCCTCGGTGAATTTGATCGCGTTTCCGACCAGGTTCAGCAGCACTTGCGAAACCCGGCGCGCGTCGCCATGGCCCACCGGCATGCCGTCTTGCAGCGTAGCGATGAATTTAAGCCCCTTCGCGGTGGCGAGCGGCTCGGTCGCGGTAACGACCGAGCGCACAACTTCCGGCATTGCGTAATCTTCCAGCGTCAGGGTCAATTGTCCGGCCTCGATCTTGGCCAGATCGAGCACATCGTTGATCAGTGCCAATAGATGCTTGCCGTTGTTTTGGATGCGCTCGAGCACCCCCTTTGGCCGATCCGGCAAGACGCCGTAGATGCCGTCGACCAGCAATTCGGCATAGCCAAGGATTGCGTTCAGCGGGGTTCTGAGCTCGTGGCTCATATTGGCGAGAAACTGCGATTTGTGCTGACTGGCGAGCGCCAGTTGCTCGCTCTTGTCGGCGATCTCGCGGAAGAGGCGCGCGTTCTGGATCGCCAGTACCGACTGGCTGGCGAGAGTCTGCATCAACCGCACTGTCTCCGCTGGGAATTCGCCCGCCTCTTGCCGCATCAGAATGATGGCCCCGAGGATGCGTTCGGCGCCGACCAACGGCACAATCAGCGCCGAGTGAAAACCGGCGGCAAGGGTGATGTCGCGGAGCGGGTAGCGGGACGGCTGTGAGAGGTCGGCGAGCTGGACCGGCATACGGCGCGCGATCGCTTCACCCATAGCGCTCTCGCTTTCGGCAACACGCAGGTCACGGACCGAGCGCGCCAGCGCCTCGTCCCACCCGACAGCCTCTACCAGCCTGAATGCGCGCTCTGCCCGGCTATAACGAAAGATCGCCCCGGCATTGGCCCATGTCACCCCGAGCGAAGCGGTAAGAATCGTCGACAATACGGATCGCAGATCAAGCGTCGAACTGACTGCCTGCCCGACCTCGCCCAACATCTTCAACTCTTCGACCGAGCGCCCGAGCTCGCTGGTACGCTCGCGCAGTTCATTGAATAGCCGCGTATTCTCTATTGCAATAACCGCTTGGTCGGCAAAGGTCGCGACCAGCGCGATCTGTTTTTCGGTGAAAGGCTCGACCCGCGAGCGGGCGAGGGTGATGACGCCAATCAGCGCATCCTCGCGGACCAGCGGCACCCCGAGCATTGTCCGCTGATTGCCGAGCTGCACGGCTTCGGCCCGGGTGTATTCGGGATCGGCCGCCGCATCTTCGATATGCACTGCGCGCCGTTCGAGGGCTGTCCGACCGGCCAATGTGCCGCGGCCTGGCGCTATCGGGTTGCGCTCCTGGAAATCCTTGTATTCCGCCGGGATGCCAAACGAGGCAACCATATGATAGAGGCCGTCTTGCAGCCGGAAGATGAATCCGGACTCGGCCTGGCAAATGCGCGCTGCCGTCTCGACCAGCGTGTCGAGCACCGGTTCGAGCTCTCCGCCCGATTGGCTAATGACCTTGAGCACATCGCTGGTCGCAGTCTGGTATTCGAGCGACTCCTGCAGGTCGCGCGTGCGCTGCCGCAGCTCGGTGATCAGCCGCGCATTCTCCATCGCGATCACCGCCTGCGCCGCAAAATTCTCCAACAAGGCTATCTGCTTGTCGGTGAATGGCCGGACTTCCTTGCGGAAAATCGAAAACACGCCCGGAACTGCGCTGTCCTTAACCAATGGCACGAATAGGGCAGTGCGAATGCCGCCCAGCTCGACTGCGGCAACCGGCAGCGGAACCCCTCTTTGGTATGGCTCCTCGGCGGCGATATCGGCACTGTGCAGGAATGCGCGCGTCAGGATCGCGCGGCCGAAGAACGTATCCGGTCCCGCCCCGGGCGGCTCGCGCTCGAGGTAATCGAGGAATTCGGCGGGCACATCGCGCGAGGCGCGGACATAGGCCCGCTCGCCATCGAAGGTCAACATCAGACCACACGCGGCTTCGCACAAATGGAGCGCCTTCTTCAGCATCGCATCAAAGACCGGGGCGAGGTCGCCAGGCGAGGAATTGATGACCTGCAACACCTCGGCGGTCGCGGTCTGCTGCTCCAGCGCCTCGCGCGTCTCAGTGATGAGCCGCGCGTTCTCCATCGCGATGACCGCCTGCGCGGCGAAATTCTGCAACAGCGCGATCTGCTTGTCACTGAACGGGCGGACCTCGCGCCGATTGGCGGTAACGGCGCCGAGGAGTTTGTCGTCCTTGCGCAGCGGCACGATCAGCTGCGTGCGGATGCCGGTCGCCACAGCGACCTTGAGCATCGCCGTGCGGTCGCTCGTTGGATCGGCGGCGACCGCGGCCAGGTCTTCGCCGTGCCATAGCGGCGCCCCACGGACAAGCTGGGCAAACGCATCATCGTGGCCGGGCCGGAAGCCGTCGCGCATGACCTCTTGAAAGCGCGCGGAGGCCCCGTGCGCGGCGATCGGGTGAAACCGCTCGCCGTCATAGCTCATCAGCGCGCCGAAGTCGGCACCGCAAAGCGTGTGCGCCTTTTCGAGGATCGCGTCGAATACAGGTGTGAGATCGCCGGGCGAGCTGTTGATGACCCCCAATACCTCGGCGGTCGCGGTCTGCTGCTCCAAGGCCTCGCGCGTCTCGGTGATCAGCCGCGCACTCTCCATTGCGATCACCGCGTGCGCCGCGAAATTCTGTAACAGCGCAATCTGCTTGTCGCTGAATGAACGCGCTTCGCGCCGGGAAATTGCAAAAGCCCCTATCGGAGTGGTGTCCTTCACCAGAGCCACGAATGCAATGGCGCGGACGCCCCCGAAATCGGCCGCCGCGGCGATAAGGCCGCCGCGGGAGCGATCCGCAGCGACATCGAGAAACTGGATGAGGCGTTCTCCGCGCATTATCCGTCTTACCGGATCATGCTCGCCCGGGTCTTGGCGCTCGCGATACTCGCGGAGAATCTCGACAAACTCAGTGGAGAGTCCCTTGGAGGCAGCAAGCCGGATGCGCTCGCCGTCAAATGTCCAAAGCGTGCCTTGAATACCCTCGCAGAGATGAATTGCCTTTTCCAACATCTCATCGAACACGGGCGCGAGGTCGCCGGGGGAGCTGTTGATGACCTGCAATACCTCCGCGGTCGCGGTCTGCTGGTCTAGCGCTTCCTTCAGTTCGGTGGTGCGGTCTTCGACCTTCTGTTCGAGGTCGGCGTAGGAGCTTTGCAACTCCGCCGCCATCGTGTTGAAGCGCTTGGCCAGCTCTTCGAGCTCGTCGCCGGTTTGGACCGTGATGCGATGGTCGAGCGCCCCGGCACCGATTCGTGCCGCACCGGCGTCAAGCGCGCGGATCGGCCCGGTCATGCGGCGGGCGAGCAAGAGCCCGGCAAGGATCGCGACGGCGAGCCCGAGCACCAGCAAAAGGCCGGTATTCAGTACTGACGCGTAAAGCGGCGCGAGCGCCTCGCTGATCGGTTGCTCGACAAAGACGAACCAGCCGAGCTTTGGAATCGCCGCCGAGGCGCTCAGCACCCGGTGCCCGTCGAGATTGCGGACGATCGCCGCCGGGTCGACGGCGGCGGCTGGGGTACCGCGCGCCGCAGCGACTTGTGGCAACCCCGACAGGTCGGTATTGCGCAACACCCGGCTGATATCGGGATGCGCAATCAGCCGGCCGTCGCCGTCGACCACATAGGCGTAGCCGGTCCTGCCGATCTTGATCGCGGTGATGACATCCCAGATCAGCTTGAGATTGACCTCGGCGACCGTGACACCGGCATTGCGGCCGCTCTGCGCCACCGCCATCGTCATGTAGGGCTCGGATTCTTTGCGGAAGTAGACCGGTCCGAACCACACCTTCTTGGCGAGCGCCTCGGTAAAGCGCGGATCGGCCGAATAGTCGGCGCCGCTACCGACCACGTCCATCTTCAGGCGGGAGACTTCGAGCTGTTCGTGCCCCTGACCGTCGAGCTGGATCAGCTCGGTGATCGCCGGCACCTGACGCTGCAATCTGCCGAAGTCGAAGCGGCGCTGTTCGATCGGCGAGGAGGCCCATTGCGTCGCCGTCGTCCAGCCGATCTGCTTTTCGATCTCGGCGATAAAATCCCCGATACGCTGCGCCGCGGCATCGGCCTTTTCACGCTGCAGCCGGATCGCCGCGTCCCTGGCCTCGCCGTAGGAGAACCAGACATCGAGCAACCCGTTGACCAACAGGACCAAACCGACCAGCCCGACGAGGGCTGCAGCGTATTTCGCAAAGAGGCGCCGGCGCGGCCTTGCTCTCGGCGAGCGCCTGCTCTCTGCCGCGGCGCTGTCGGCCGGGATCCTCGTGTCGACCGCCGTGGTCATCAGTCTACCTCACCGGGCGCGCCGAGCGGCAGCGACGCGGGTTCAGGTGTAAACCCGACATTGCCACACGCAAAACTTTATCACCGCCCGGGATGGGTCGAAAGGCAATTCCCGACCTTTGATGCCAGCTGCCTTCGCTATCCTGCAACTATTCATTGTGTTAATTATTAATGGTTGCTGCACCTGCAGCAAATCTACAGCAAACACTCACTTTCAGGTTGTACTCCCTTCGTTCGGCCGCGGTCTGCCACCGACGTGCGATGGGCGGCGAGTGTGCCATGCGAATTAGGCAATTCTAAGATCGCGATTATCGCGATGAAGGAATACTGCGCCGCGGAAAATCGACCGCTTATTCGATAATCTCGTTTGCACCGGCAAGGATTGTGGGCGCGATCGTCAGGCCGAGCGCCTTCGCGGTCTTGAGGTTCACCGTCAGATCGAATTTGTGAGGCGGTTCGACGGGCATTTCGGCGGGCTTGGCACCCTTGAGGATCCCGTTGACAAAACCCGCGGCGCGGCGGAACAAGTCGCCGTAATCGGCGGCGAACGACATCAATCCTCCTTCGATGGGAAAGATTCGGAAAGAATAGATTGCGGGCAACTGAGAATCCGCGGCGAGCGCGATAATCCGGGCGCGCTTGACGGGGCCAAGCGGTCCGGAGGCCACATATATGGCCTGGGAGCGATCGGCGCGTAGCCGCGCAAACGCGAGTTCCAGGGCCTTTGCGGTCGTCGCCTCGAGCATCAATGCCTCGATCCCCTTTGTCTGAGCATCGCTACGGATGTCCTGCAATTTTTGATCGAGGCCGGGATCGTCCCTGACGATGACCGCGAGGCGATGCAAGCCAGGGACAAGCTCCTGCAGCAGCGCCAACCTTTCCGAAATCACTTCAGACGAGGTCAGAGACAATCCCGTGACGTTGCCGCCGGGCTGCCCCAGACTTTCGACGATGCCGAGGGAGACCGGATCATCGACGCCGACCAGGACGATCGGGATCGTCTCGCTCGCGCGCTTCGCGGCGAGCGTGGCCGGCGTTCCGGCGGTGACCAGGATGGTGACACCCGAGCCGATCAGCTCCTTGATGATGGCGGGCAGCTGGTCGGTTCGGTCCTCGGCCCAGCGGTCGAGAAGAACCATGTTGTTGCCTTCGGTCCAGCCGCGGGCGGAAAGACCGTCGCGGAAAGCATCGAGAAGGCTCTGATTATCCTTCCGCGACCCGGTGTGGACAAAGCCGATGCGCGGGGTCTTTATTTCGGCCGTGGCCGAGTTCCAGGCAATTGTCGCAGTGCCGGCAAGTAGCAGGAATCCGCGGCGTCTCACTCGATGACCTCGTTGGCGCGGGCGATGATCATCTGCGGGATCGTCAAGCCCAGCGCCCTCGCTGTGGCTAGATTGAGTATCAACTCGAATGTCGCGGCTTGCTGGACCGGCAGATCGCCCGGGGAAATACCCTTCAGGATTCTGTCGACGTAGCCCGCAACCTGACGAAACTGATCGTCGAAATTCGTCGAATACGACATCAGCCCTCCGGCCTCGACGAATTCGCGGGTGTTATAGATCGCTGGCAACCGGTTGGCCGCCATGAACTCGACCATCGGCCGGTATGTGTGGGGGGAATAGAAAGCTGGGACGGCTGCTACCAGGACTCCGTCCGGGTTTGCCCGGCACACCGCACCGAAGCCGCTCTCGAGACCATTTACTGCTTCGATTTTCACCCCCTCGAACTTCAACCCGAGTGCCTCGACGACGGCCTCGACGCGCTTCATGGCCAAGTCGGCGTAGAGATTACTGACATTCCCCACCATGACGATCCGCTTCATGCCGGGGACCAGCTCGTGCAGCAGCTCGAACTTTTTTTCCTCGAGCTCGAAACTCTGTGAGGAGAAGCCGGTCACATTGCCGCCGGGGTGAGTCCAGATTGGGAACCACACCGATGGTAACCGGATCGCCAATAGAGCCCATGACGATCGGGATCGTTGCCGTAGCGTGTTTTGCTGCGAGCGTCGCCGGCGTGCCCCAGGTCAGGATCAGGTCGACCGGAAGTGCCACCAGTTCGGCCGCCAGTGCGGGCTGACGCGTGTCGTCTCCGTCGACCGAGCGATAGTCGAACCGGATGTTTCTTCCCTCGATCCAGCCGAGCTCACGCAGGCTTTCCTTGAAGCTCTCGATTGCATGCATTCCCACGGGAGCGAGCACGCCGACGCGGTAAACCCTTTCCGTTACTTGCGCGAAGACCGCTGAGCGGTTGAAGAACAGCCCCGGGAATGTCGAAAGCAGGAGAAGGTCGCGGCGTTTCATTTCACCATCTCGTTGGCGGGGACAGGCAAGCGACCTCACCCTCTACGGATGCCGGGGAATTATCTACCGGAACGCCGGTGTTCGACAAATCGCCGACGTTAGGCGTGACGATGATCTTGTCGTTACCAATGCGGTCGCCGCAATCGGCCCATCGGGCATGCCTCGAGGTCGCTCGGCCGCCAATCGTCCCCATTCGAGCGCTATGCGATCGCCCATCCGAAGGAATCTGTCGTCGTGATTGGGCGGCACCTTCTTTAGCCACACCGTAAGCATTGTAGCGGCGTCGGTATCAGCCCGGAGCTTGAGCGCAATCCCCTTCATAATCTCGCCGAGCGTGATCACGCTGAGATAGATCGTGGCCGGATCAAGCGAGCGGAGCCAGATCCGCCGAGCAGCGCCGCGCGGCGTAATCGGAGGAACCGGGTTCCCGACGGGCCGGGTCATTCGATCAACTCGCCGGCCGGTTGACGGGAGGAGAACATCGCCCGCTCGCTGGTGCTTCCGAGTTAGGCCGAATTAATTCCCTGCTCGACCGGATTAATTCCCTGTTCGGTCATCTAGGGAATTTGCCGGGTGGCGCGGCCAAGATCAATCACTTGACAGCGCGGCCTCGCTCCCAAGGGGCGCCCAAACCGCGTATTTCCCGATATCTTCCCTGCGCGCAGGGAAGAGGCGACGGACGAGGCGGTCACTTCTGCGTCGGTGGAGTGCGGTCATTCCGGATGGTATAGCGGGATTCTCTGACCGCAGCGCGCAAGGAACACCATGGCGGCCCGAGCCGGCCCGCGCAATTTGATCACCGACGTGCCGGGAATCCTGGTCGGACAGGCGGAAGACCGCAACGGCATCAGCGGCACCACCGTCGTGCTCTCCGAGATGCCGGCCGTGGCTTCGGTCGATGTCCGCGGCGGGGCGCCGGGCAGCCGTGAGACCGAATTGCTTGCGCCTGGCACGCTGGTCGATTGGATCGACGCCATCGTGCTGTCGGGCGGCTCGGCCTTTGGGCTCGATGCTGCAGCCGGGGTCATGGATCAGCTCCTCGAGATGGGCCGCGGCTTTACGGTCGGCGCGGCGATCGTGCCGATCGTCCCGGCCGCGATCCTGTTCGACCTCGGCTTCCCCGGTCGCCAGGCATGGACCGGCGAGCCGCCCTACCGCGCGCTCGGCCGCCAAGCCGTAGCGGTTACGGCCAGGGACTTCGCGGTCGGCAATTTCGGAGCCGGGCTCGGCGCCACCGCCGGCCGGCTCAAAGGCGGGATCGGTAGCGCCTCGCTGACGCTCGCCGATGGCACGATCGTCGGCGCAATAGTCGCCGTTAACAGCTGGGGTGCGGTGGTGCGGCCGGATTGCGGGCGCTTTTGGGCCGCCGATCTCGCGCTTGCCGGCGAGATCGACCAGCAGCCGCCGATCTCCGATGCGCCGCTCGACCCGGAAGACTTCTCACAATGCGGCATCGCCCGCCCCGGCGCCAATACGACAATCGCCGTCGTCGCCACCGACGCGGCACTCGACAAGAGCAGGTGCCGACGTTTGGCGATCATGGCTCAGGATGGTCTTGCTCGCGCCATCCGTCCGGTTCACACGCCATTCGACGGCGACACCGTGTTCGCATTGTCGACCGGTGCGGGCCCGCTGGTCGACCCGGCGGTGCTGGCGAGGCTGGGCAGCGCCGCCGCCGATTGCCTTGCACGCGCCGTCATGCGCGCTGTGCTCGCCGCCGAGCCGCTCGGCGGCATCCCGAGCTGGCGGCAGCTGTGGGGTAGTGGGATGTGACAGTTCACGGTTCTTTGCCCGGCTCGCCGGCGAACTTTGTCCTGTCGCTGCTTGAGGATAATGTCGCGAGCGGGATGGCCTTTACGAAAGAACAGGAAACGAGCATGCGTTGGATCGGCTTTCGGTACGCGACGGTTCTAGGTTACGCGATCCTTCTTTTAGGTGCCGCGGGCGGGGCTAAGGCGCAGATCCCGGTCCCAAACGAGTCCGCGGAAATCAACGCCTGTGTGTGTCTGCAGGCGGCCTCCGCGGCACTTGCGGCGGATAAGGACGCCAAGTCCCAGGCTCTGGCGGCAGTCAACCAGCAGCTCGCCAATTTAGATGCCCAGCTTGCATCCGCGCGGTCGGGGGTCGACGTCAACAACCCCGAGTCGGTCGCCCGCTACAAGGCCTTGCTCGAACGGCGCGATGCGGCCTACGGACAGGTCAGTCCGGCTCAGTCGGTCGCCGCTACAGCCGTCGCCCGCTACAACGCGAGCGTCGGCGAATACAATCAACGCTGCGCAGGCCGCCCGTTCAATTCCGAGCTGGTGGCGCAAATCCAGGCACATCCAAACTGTCCGCCGCTGCGATGACGGACTCTTTGGTGCTTCGCTGTCCTCTGCCCGGATAAAGCAGTTCCGGCGAAATCTGCGGCTCGGCCACGACCACCCACCCGTTGTTCCGCCAGGCCCGAAAGAAGCAGCTACGGCGCCCAGTGTGGCACGCCACTCCGTGCTGATCGACCAGCAGCAGCACCGCATCGCCGTCGCAATCGAGGCGCAGTTCGTGCAACAGCTGAACCTGACCGGAGGTCTCCCCTTTACGCCATAGCCTGGCACGGGAGCGCGACCAGTAACAGGCGCGGCCTTCAGTCAAGCTGGCGCGAACCGCGTCGCGGTTCATCCACGCCATCATCAGGATTTCGCCGGTATCGTGCTGCTGAGCAATCGCGGGCACAAGGCCGTCGGGGCCGAATTTGATCTCCCCCAGCGTCTGCTCGATCGGATCCGTCACCCTGCATTCCTCCGCCGGTGTCGTGTGCGCGCCGGCCGCGGGGTGGCGGCGGACAGGCCGCCATACTACATTGCCACTCCAGAGAGATGGCCCGCGATGTTGCCGGGCTCGCAGGATAGCTCCCCTCTCCCGTCGGGAGGGGGATTTTTGTGATTGGGATCGCGTTCTGGATGACCAGCCTGCCTGTCACCGTTACCGACACCCTCGCCTTGCTCGGCAGCGCCGATTACATCGCCGATCGGAGCCTGGCGACCGCGGTGCACTTGGCATTGCATTTGAAGCGACCACTTTTTCTCGAAGGCGAGGCCGGGGTGGGCAAGACCGAGATCGCCAAGGTGCTCGCGACGGCGCTTCAGCGCCGGCTCATTCGGCTCCAATGCTACGAGGGTCTCGACGTCGCCTCAGCGGTCTACGAATGGGACTACGCGCGCCAGATGATCGAGATCCGCCTCGCCGAGGCGGCCGAGGAGGACCGCGGTGAAATCGAGAGCACGATCTTCTCCGACCGGTTTCTGATCAAACGGCCGCTGCTGCAAGCACTGGAGCCGGAGATCAAGGGCCCGCCAGTCTTGTTGATCGACGAACTCGACCGTACCGACGAACCATTCGAGGCCTATCTGCTGGAGTTACTCTCCGACTTCCAGGTGACGATCCCGGAAATCGGGACGATCCGCGCCGATCAGCCGCCGATCGTCGTCATCACCTCAAACCGGACCCGCGAGATTCATGACGCGCTCAAGCGGCGCTGTTTCTATTACTGGGTCGATTATCCGACCGCTGCACGCGAGCTCGAGATTCTGAGGCGCAAGGCGCCCGAGGCTGGCGAAAGCCTGTCGCGCGAGGTCGTCGGCTTTGTCCAGAAATTGCGAGGAATGGATCTGTTCAAATTGCCCGGCATCGCCGAGACGATCGATTGGACCGAGGCGCTGATGCAGCTCGACGTGCTCGAACTGACCCCGCATGCGATCAATGACACCTTGGGGGTGCTGCTCAAATACCAGGACGACATAGCCAAGCTGCATGGCAGCGAGGCTGCGCGGCTGTTGGAGCAGGTCAAGGCCGAGGCTGCCGCGGCCGGGCGCTGAGGCATGCCTGTATCCGGCGGATCGCTGCTCGCCAATCTAATGCATTTCGCGCGCGCGTTGCGTGCTGCGGGCCTGCCGGTCGGGCCAGGGAAGGTCATTGATGCCGTCGCCGCTGTGCGCGCGGTCGGCATCACCGATCGTCGCGATTTCTATTGGACATTGCATGCGGTGTTCGTCAATCGGCCGGACCAGCGGCTGATCTTTGACCAGGCCTTTCATGTCTTCTGGCGTAACCCTGACCTGCTGAAGAGGATGATGGGGCTGGTATTGCCGGAAATGCGCATCGAGGGCGAGGAGAATCAAGCTGCCACGATGGCCCGGCGGTTGGCCGAGGCGCTTCGCCCCGACAGCGGCGATAACCGCGGCGAAACCGAGGAAACCGACACCGAACTCGACGCGGCGATGACCTTTTCCGACCGCGAGCAGCTTCGCGGCATGGATTTCGAGAAGATGTCGCTCGAAGAGCTGGCGCGCGCCAAGGCGGCGATCGCTCGGTTGCGTCTGCCGGTGCAGGACGTTCCGACTCGGCGCTTCACGGCCGACCGCCACGGCGCCCGCGCCGACTTACGCGCGACGATGCGTGCGGCCTTACGTTCGGGCGGGCTGATCGAGCTGAAGCGGCGCAGCCCGCGCCGGCGTCCGCCGCCGCTCGTCGTGCTGTGCGACATCTCCGGTTCGATGAGCCGCTACAGCCGCATCTTTCTGCATTTCATGCACTCAGTGACCAACGATCGCGATCGCGTTCACACCTTTGTCTTCGGGACGCGGCTAACCAACATCACCCGCTATCTGCGCCATCGCGACGTCGATCTCGCGCTCGAACGCGTCGCAGAAGCGGTTGTCGACTGGTCGGGTGGCACCCGGATCGGCCATTGCCTCGGCGAGTTCAACCGGCTGTGGTCACGCCGGCTGCTGGGTCAGGGGGCGATCGTGCTGTTGATCACCGACGGGCTCGACCGTGACGCCGGAGCCGGGCTCGCCCATGAGATGGATCGGCTGCACCGTTCCTGCCGCCGGCTGATTTGGCTGAACCCGCTGTTGCGTTATGAGGGCTTCGAGCCAAGATCACTCGGGATGAGGGCGATGATGCCACATGTCGACGAGTTTCGGCCCGTGCACAATTTGGAGAGCCTCGAAACCTTGATCGAGGTGCTGAGCGCACCGCTCACAAGGCGCGGCACGGCAGCCTTGGCGCTGCAGCGGGAAGAAGAGAGGGCAGCATGAGTGATACTGCGGAAATCCTCGAGCAAGCGGCGCGGTGGCGCGAGGCGGGCTCGGGTGTCGCGCTGGCGACCGTCGTCACCACCTGGGGCTCCTCGCCGCGGCCCGTTGGCGCCAAGCTCGCGATCGACGACAAGGGTGCGATGGTCGGCTCGGTATCGGGCGGCTGCGTCGAGGGCGCGGTCGTCGGCGAGGCGCTCGAAGTGATCCGCGACGGCAAACCGCGCCTGTTGGATTTCGGCGTCAGCAATGACCAGGCTTGGGAGGTCGGGCTCGCCTGCGGGGGCAAGATCCAGATCTTTGTCGAGCGCGTCGAATGAAAGGGCGCACACTCGACCATGTCGTGGCGGCGGCGCGGGATCACCGCTCGGTGGCCCTGGCGACGGATTTGAATACCGGCCGGCAGGTACTGCTCGACGGCGAGCAGGTCGAGGGCGATCTCGCGCTCGACAATGCCGCGCTCGACGGGGTGCGGGAAACTTGGCGTGCGGGCCGCAGCCGAACCATCGAGACGGCCGCCGGTCGCGTGTTTGTCGAGGTGCTGACACCGCCGCACCGCTGTTTTATCGTTGGCGCGGTGCATATCGCCCAGCCGCTGGCGAAGATGTTGGTGATGACCGATTACGCCGTCACGGTCATCGACCCGCGCGAATCCTTCGCCACCGAGGCGCGCTTTCCCGGAATCGAGATGACCTCGGAGTGGCCCGACGAAGCGCTCGAACGGTTGAAGCCAGACCGCGGCTCGGCGGTCGTGGCCTTGACCCATGACCCAAAGCTCGACGACCCGGCATTGGCGGCGGCGTTGTGCTCGGACTGCTTCTACATCGGCGCCCTCGGCTCGCGTCGCAACCACGCGGGGCGCTGTGCACGGCTTACAGAAGAGGGCTTTACCGACAGCGATCTCGCCCGCATCCACGGGCCTATCGGGTTGGCGATTGGTGCGATATCCCCAGCCGAGGTGGCAGTCTCGATCGTCGCCCAAATGACGCAGATCCTGCGCCGCGGCGAAAAAGCAGAGACGGCATGAAATTCGGCGAGGTCCCGGTTGCCGAAGCCGAAGGTGCGATCCTCGCTCACAGCCTGAGGCTCGGGACCGTCGCGCTCAAAAAAGCGCGGGTGCTATCGCGCGCCGATCTGGACCTCATTGCCGAAACCGGCCTGACGCGGATCGTAGTCGCTCGGCTTGAGCCCGATGATGTCGGGGAGGACGAGGCGGCGCGGCGGGTCGCCGCTGCCGCTGCCGGAGCCGAGGTGGAGCTGGCCGCGCCTTTTACCGGCCGGGCCAACCTTTTTGCCAAGACGCGCGGCCTCTTGGTATTCGATCGCGACCGGCTCGACCGGTTGAACCTCGTCGACGAAGCGATCACCTTCGGCACCTTGCCGCCATTCGCTGTCGTCGAGCCGCGGATGATGGTCGGCACGGTCAAGATCATCCCGTTCGCGGCACCGGCTGAGGCCGTCGAGCGTTGCGTCGCGGCGGCTCGCTTGGACGGGCCGCTGCTCCGTGTGGCGCCCTTCCAGGCGCGCTCGGTCGGGCTGATACAGACCCGGCTTCCTGGGTTGAAGGAAAGCATCCTCGACAAGACCCGTGAGGTCACCGAGGGCAGGCTGAAGGCCCTCGGCTGCCGGCTGGTCGTCGAGGAACGTTGCGGCCACGCGACCGCTGAGCTCGCACCGCTGATCCGCGACGCGATGGGTCACGGGATCGATATCCTGCTGGTTCACGGCGCCTCGGCCATTCTCGATCGGCGCGATGTGATTCCGGCGGCAATTGTTGCTGCGGGGGGTCGGATCGAGCACTTTGGCATGCCGGTCGATCCGGGCAATCTGTTGCTGCTCGGCCATGTCGGGGAGCGCACGGTGCTCGGACTTCCCGGCTGCGCTCGCTCGCCGAAAGTCAATGGCTTTGACTGGGTGCTCGAGCGGCTGGTTGCAGGCTTGCCGGTCGGTCCCGGCGAGATCATGCGCATGGGCAGCGGTGGCTTGCTCGCCGAGATCCCGTCGCGACCGCTACCGCGCGCCGAGGCGACGCAAGCTGCCGAGCGAAAGTCCGAGGCGAAACCGCAAGGTCTGCGGATCGGCGCGCTGCTGCTGGCGGCCGGACAATCGCGGCGGATGGGCGGCCCGAACAAATTGCTCGCCGAGATTGCCGGCGCTCCGATGGTCGCACACGTCGCCAGAAGGCTGCTCGCCTCGCGGGCGCGGCCCATTGTCGCCGTGCTCGGCAATCAGGCGGACGCGGTCGACACGGCACTCGGCAAATTACCGCTCGAACGTGTACGCAATCCCGAATTTGCGGCGGGGCTCTCGACCTCGCTAAAGCGCGGCGTTGCCGCGTTGCCGGCCGATCTCGACGGTGTCATTGTCTGCCTCGGCGACATGCCAATGATTTCTGGCCGGCATCTCGACCGCCTGATCGCGGCGTTTAATCCGCTCGAAGGGCGCGCGATCATCGTCCCGACGCGGCGCGGCAAGCGTGGCAATCCGGTCCTGTGGTCGAAGCAGTTCTTTCCCGAGATGGCAGCGCTCGCCGGCGATGTCGGGGCCAAGCATCTGATCGGCGAACATGCCGAGCTGGTCGCCGAGGCCGAGATGGACGACGACGCCGTGCTGGTCGATATCGACACTCCAGAAGCCCTCGATGCGTTCCGGGAAAAGCGGAACTCCGCTCGGGAGCAAACGCGCTAAGGGGAGAATAGAGGACATGGAGACGACGCCATTTCGAGACTACGCGGCGGGCACACAGCCGCCCTACGATGCGCCAGACTATGGCAGCACCCACAAGCGGCATCCGCAAGAAGGTCTGGTACGGCTGCCGCATACGAGCACCGAAACGACGGGTCCGAGCTTTTCCACCGCGCAATTTCCACCGATCGCCGACCTCTCAGTGGTGAACGGCAAAGCAGCACTCGGCGAGCGCATCATCGTCCACGGCCGCATCACCGACGAGGACGGCCGGCCGGTCCCGCACACGATTGTCGAGATCTGGCAGGCTAACGCGGCGGGCCGCTACCATCATCCGGCCGACCAGCACGATGCGCCGACTGATCCGAATTTTCACGGAGAGGGCCGGGTCTACACCGACCCCGAGGGCTGGTACCGGTTCACCTCGATCAAGCCCGGCGCCTACCCCTGGCGCAACCACCACAACGCCTGGCGGCCAAACCACATCCACTTCTCGTTTTTCGGGACCGGCTTCGCCCAGCGGCTCGTCACGCAGATGTATTTCCCGGGCGACCCGCTGCTCGTGCTCGACCCAGTCTTTCTGTCGATCCCCGACGAAGCGGCGCGCAACCGGCTGGTCTGTCGGCTCGATATGACCGTCACCAAACCCGAATGGGCATTAGGCTACCGCTGGGATGTCGTGTTGCGCGGTCGTGCGGCAACGCCGATCGAGAGGGCTTCCGAAAGCCGCGACTAGCCGCGCAGAAACTTACGCCTCACTTCTTGTCGACGTTCCAAAGGAACACGACCGGGGCCACGATGATCCCGTCGAGATTCTTGCGATAGGCCGTCGGCACGACGAACTGGCCGGTTGGCACGTACGGCACATTGTTGGAGTAGGCCTCGACCTGGATGTCGGCGGCGAGCTGTTTCTGCGCCGCAAGGTCCGGCGCTTTGAACCAGGCGTCGATAAGTTCCTCGATCTTGTCGTCGGTCGGCCAGCCGAACCAGGCTTTCTCCCCGTTGCCCCGCACGAGGATGTTCACCGCCGGCGAGAAGAAGTCCGGGGCCGAGGTCCAGGTGTGGAAAATGCTCCAGCCATTCTTCTCGACCGGCTCTTTCGAGGTGCGCCGGGTGATCAAGGTGCCCCAGTCGTTGGCCTGCAATTCGACATTGAGCCCGGCCTTTCTGAGCGCGTCCAGCGTCACCAGCGCCTGGCCGTGCACGATCGGCTGGTCGGTCGCCGACAGCAGCACGATCTTTTCGCCCTTGTATCCGGCCTCCTCTATCAGCTGCTTTGCCTCGGCGAGGTTCGGCCCGTTGAGCAGCGCCTCGGCGCCCGCGTTGGTCTCGAACGGCGTGCCGCAGCCGAATAGCGCCGCGCAGGTCTTCCAATATTTCTGGTCGCCGGCAGCGGCACCCATGTAGTCCTTCTGATTGACGAGGTTCAGCACCGCCTGGCGCAGCCTCAGATTGTTGAACGGCGGCTGGATGTGGTTGAAGCGCAAGATGCCGTGGTTGCCGAGCGGGTCGACGGTCGCGACAGTGATATCCTTATTGGCCGCGAAGACCGGCACGAGGTCGGCTGGCGGCTGCTCGTACCAATCGGCCTCGCCGGCATTGAGCGCTGCCGCCGCGGTCGTCGTATCGGGGATGTAGAGCCATTCGACGCGATCGACCTTGGCGACCTTGCCGCCGGCGGCGAAGCTCGGCGCCTCTTCGCGCGGCACGTAATCGAGGTTCTTGATAAAGACGGCCTTGTGGCCGGGTTCCCATTCTTCCTTGACGAATTTGAACGGGCCGGAGCCGATCGCTTCGGGGATCTGTTGGTAGGCATCGGTCTTGGCGAGCCGCTCGGGCATCATGAACGGCACGTTGCTGGAGAGCTTGCCGAGCGCATCGAGGATCAGTGGGAACGGGGCCTTGAGGCCGATTGTAAAGGTGTTGTCGTCGACCGCCTGCATCTTGCCGATGGCTTCCATCAGCTTCTGACCGAGCGTATCCCGCTTGCCCCAGCGCTCGAGCGAGGTGACGCAGTCGGCCGCACGAACCGGCTGGCCGTCATGCCATTTGAGACCGTCGCGCAGGACGAACCTATAGGTGAGCTTGTCGTCGCTGACCGTCCAGCGGTCGACCATTTGCGGCTGCGGCTTGAAATCCTTGTCGAGCGAGAACAGCGTGTCGAAGACCAGGTAGCCGAAATTGCGGGTGACGTAAGCGGTCGTCCAGATCGGGTCGATGCTCCGCAGATCGGCTTGCGGGATGAAGCGCAGGGTCTTGGGCCCGGCCTCGGCCAGAGCGGTCGTCGGGACGAGAGCTAGGGCGAGGACCGCGGCGGCGGCCGCCATCCGGATTAAGCGGGCGAAATGAGCCATCGGTTCGCCTGTTCGAGCGTTTATTGCCGCGCCGACCTTATGCGATCCGGGTTCACACTGCAAAAGCCGCACCATAAAGTGCTTTTGATCGCCGGAGTGAATGGAGAAGCAATGAGCGCCGACCAGGATATCGCCTACGCCTCCGCGATCTCACTGCTCGATCGTTACCGCACGCGGGCGCTATCGCCGGCCGAAGTGACCCGGCACCTGCTCGATCGTCTGGATACGCTGCAACCGAAGATCAATGCGTTTTGTATTGTCGACCATGACGGTGCGCTGGCAGCCGCGCGAGAATCCGAGCGGCGCTGGCAGCGCGGCGAGCCGGTCGGACGGCTCGAGGGGGTTCCGACAACGATCAAGGATCTGATGCTGATGCGCGGCTTCCCGACCTTGCGCGGGTCGAAGCTCGTCGATCCCGAGCAGAACTGGTCGGAAGATGCTCCTGCCGTGGCGCGCCTGCGCGAAGCCGGTGCGGTCATTCTTGGCAAGACCACGACCCCCGAGTTCGGCTGGAAGGCGCTGGGCGACAGCCCGCTGACCGGGATCACCCGCAACCCGTGGAACCTCGCGCGCACACCAGGTGGCAGCAGCGCTGGCGCGGCGGCGGCCTGCGCCGCCGGGATCGGGCCGTTGCATGTCGGCAGTGATGGCGCCGGCTCGATCCGGATTCCTGCGTCCTTTACCGGCGTTTTTGGGATGAAACCGAGCTTTGGCCGAGTGCCGGCCTATCCGCTCTCGGCGATGGGCCTGCTGGCGCATCTCGGCCCGATGGCGCGGACCGTGGCCGATGCGGCGTTGATGCTGACAGTCCTGTCGCAACCCGACCATCGCGATTCTTATGCTCTGCCGCCCGAAGACAGGGATTGGTGCGACGGGATAGAGGATGGGGTGCGCGGCTGGCGGATCGCCTACAGCCCGACGCTCGGCTATGCCGAGGTCGATACCGAGATCGCGACGACGGTCACCAAAGCAGTGAGGCAGTTCGAGACCCTCGGCGCTGTCGTCGAAGAGGTCGGGGCGATCTTCGCGTCGCCGCGCGAGGCCCTGTTCACATTGTGGGCGGCAGGTGCGGCCAAGCTCCTCGACGACTACCCGCGAGACAAGCGGACGCTGGTCGACCCCGGTCTGGTGGCGACGGCGGCCCAAGGCGAGCGGATCAGCGCGGTCGACTATCTCGGTGCTGACCTTGTGCGCACGACGATCGGCCAGCAGATGGCGGCATTTCATCAGAAATATGATCTGCTGCTGACGCCGATGATGCCGATCCCGGCCCTGCCGGTCGGGCAGGATCTCAACGACCCGGCAACCGAGCGGCATTGGATCGACTGGTCGCCGTTTAGCTACCCGTTCAACATGACCCGCCAGCCGGCGGCGAGCATCCCGTGCGGGCTGACCCGCTCCGGGCTGCCCATCGGCCTGCAGATCGTCGGCCCGCTTTATGCCGACGCCCGCGTGCTGCGTGCCGCCCGCGCGTTTGAGACGACCCAGCCACAACGCCGTCCGCCGCTGTAGTAGGTTCAGACCATCAGGTTGACCGTGACGTTCTTCTTCTGCGTAAAGCTGTCGAGCATCCCTTCGAGCGAGAACTCGCGGCCGATGCCGCTCTCTTTATAGCCGCCATAGGAATGGCCCGGCGACTGGCCGAGGCCCTGGTTGACCTGCACCCACCCGGCCTCGATTGCATGCGCGGTCCTTAGCGCCCGGCCGATGTCGTGCGTCCAGACATAGGCAGCGAGACCGTAATGGCTGTCGTTCGCCATGCGGATCGTCTCGGTCTCTTCTGTCCAGGGTATCGCCACCAAAACGGGGCCGAAGATCTCTTCGCGCGCGAGCCGCCAGTCGTTCGACACGTCGGCGAAGACGGTCGGCAGCTCCGCGAGCGGGCCGCTTTTCGGTGGCAGCCCGCCCGTCACCAGACGCGCTTTGGGCTGGTTCAGCCCCTCCTCGACATAGGAACAAACTTTCCGGAACTGCTTCTCGTTGATGATCGCGCCGATGTCGGTTGCTTCGTCGAGCGGGTCGCCGATCCGCAATCCTTCGACCTTCTGCTTCAGCTTGTCGAGAAACGAGTCAAAGATACCGGCGTGGAGGAAGAGGCGGGAGCCGGCTGTGCAGGACTGGCTCTGGCGCGTAAAGCGCATCGCCGCAATGATTCCGTCAACTGCCCAGTCTTCATTGACATCGGGAAATACGATCGACGGGCTCTTGCCTCCGAGCTCGAGCGAGACCGGGACGATCCGCTCTGCTGCCGCGCTCATGACCGTTTCCCGACTTCGGTGGAGCCGGTGAAGGAGAGCTTGCGCACCAATGTGTGCCGGGTCAGCGGTCCGCCGCATTCCTCGCCCAAACCGGTCAGCACGTTGAGCACGCCTTTAGGCAGGTGTTCGTGGCAGATTTCGGCCATTAGAAGAACGCCGAGCGGCGCGTCCTCGGCCGCCTTCAGAACGAGGGTATTGCCGGCGCACAGCGCCGGGGCGATTTTCAGCGCGCCGAGCAGCACCGGCGCGTTCCACGGGATGATGGCGCCGACGACGCCCAAGGGTTCGCGTCGCGTATAGCTCAGCACATGCTCGCCAAAGGGGATCGTCTCACCTTTGAGCTCGCTGCCGAGTCCACCAAAGTAGCGGAAGATATCGGCGGCGAGGCTGGCCTCGCCCCTCGCCTGGGTGCGCACAGCGTTGCCGGTCTCGACTGCGATCATTCGTGCCATCTCTTCAGCACGAGCCTCGAGTTCGTCGGCGATGTACAACAGCATCCGCCCGCGCTCGCGGGGCGCAACCCGTGACCAAGCCGGAAATGCAGTCGCGGCGGCTTTGACAGCACGGTCGACATCGGCCGCCCGGCCGCGTGGGATTTCGGCGATGGTCTGCCGCCGCGCCGGGTTCTCGACCGGCAGTGTCTCGCCGGACGCGCTGTCCATCCACTCTCCGTTAATCAACATCCGAGACCGGCGAACACTCGCCGCGGGCTCGTTGCGCACAGTCTCCACGACCGCCATTGACTTGCTCCTCACCGCCTCGGCTCCTGTCCTGCCATATGGTCGCGGCCACGATGGCATCAACTCGACCTCGGCCGAGCTTGCGTGATCGGCTTCACGGGAGTAGCAAATGCGCGACTGAGTTACGGAGCAAGACAATGACCGATAGAACTTCCGATGCCCCGTCGGCCCCGACCGAGGCGGTGAGCCCCTGCGGCATCAACCACCTCGTGCTGAATGTCCGCGACATCGACGAGTCGCACAAATTCTGGACCGAGATTGTCGGCTTCAAGCAGGTTGGTGAATTGCACCCGCGGGCTGACCGTCCGACGCCGCCGAAGATGCGCTTCTACAGTGCGGTCAATGACGGCAAGCTGACCCATCACACCGTCGCACTGGTCGAGAGCGCAAATTTGCCGCCACCCGCCGAGTGGGTGCTGGCCAACAGCCAAGTGGCGCTCAACCATGTAGCGCTGACGATGCCGAGCCGCGAGGCGTGGTTGAAGCAGCTCGCCTTCCTGCAGAGCCGGGGCGTCAAGTTCAACTGGCGGGTCAACCACGGCGTGACGCACAGCGTCTATATCAACGACCCGAACGGCTATGGCGTCGAGTTCCTTTACGAGATGCCGCGCGAGATGTGGGAAAACGACATCGACGCCGGTATCAACTGGCTCGAAAACCTGCCGACCGAGGGTCCCGAGGCGCTGATCGACCGCACCGACACGCCGAGCTTCGGTAGGAAGGAACCGGCGGCGGCCGCGGCGGAATAAGTCACAGCGCGCCCGGCAGATCGAGGGCCCTAACGCCGCACTCAGCTGCCCTCGACCATGCGTCCCTGGTTGAGGATGTGAGCCGGGTCGAAGGCGTCCTTAACCCGGCGCGAGAGTGCCGCGAGCGGTGCCGGCTGCGGCTCGAAAACCGCGACCGCTCCGCGCAGGGCCGGCGAGCCCTTGATAAGCGTGGCATGCCCGGTGTCGCTGCCGTTCGGCCCGCGGATCGCGGCGCGGATGACTTCGGCGCCGGCATCTGCCGCCTCGGGTGCCGCCACCCACAACAAACCGCCGCCCCAATCGAGAAACCAGAACGCATCGAGCGCCCACGATATCGCCTGGCCCAGTTCGGGACCGCGCGCGGGTGCCACCGAGATGCGCCATGCCGCGCGGCCGGCAAGTTTCGAGAGCGGTGCGGCCTCACCGATGGCGCGCCAAAATGCAATCGCTTCGGAGCCGATCAGTATTTCGGGCGCGCCGTCCGCCCGGTGGTCGCGGCTGAGGCCGTCGCGGCGAAATTCCACCGACGGCTGCGGGCCCTCTAGCCGCAACGCAACGATGCCATCACGGCCCGCCGGCGCTGGCGGCATTGCGACCCCCGCCGGCAGATAGGCCGCACCGGAGACCTCGTGCGGCGAGCCCAGCGCCGCCGTCATCAGACGTCCCGCCACGGCCGGCTCGACTTTCGTCCATAGCAGGGTCTCGACCGTTTCAGGGCGCGGCAATACCTTTACCGTGACCTCTTCAAGCGCTGCCAATGTGCCAAACGAGCCGGCCATCAATTTGGGCAGATCGTAGCCCGTGACGTTTTTGATGACCTTGCCGCCAGCCTTGAAGATCTCGCCGCGCCCGCTAACCGCGCGAAAGCCGAGAAAATGGTCGCGCGCCGCACCCGCTTTGAAGCGTCGGGGACCGGAGAGATTGCAGGCGAGAACGCCTCCGAGCGTCGGCCCCGCGCCATCTTGCTCGCCGGCGCCGAGCAGACCGCGCCAGTCCGGCGGCTCGAAGGCGAGCATCTGGCCGGCCTCTTCCAGCGCGCGCTCGATCTCGCCGAGCGGGGTGCCGGCGCCGGCGGTCAGCACCAACTCGCTGGGCGCATAGTCACGGATGCCCGAGAGGCGGGTCAGGTCGAGTATGTGGGCCGCTTGAACCGGCCGTCCGAGCCCTCGTTTCGAGCCGCCAGCGACGATCTCGACCGGTTCCTGCGACGCGAGTGCCCCGGCGACCTGGTCGCGCAATTCGGTCAGATCGACGGGGGTGAGCCTCGTCATGTCGAAGCGAGCACGCCGCGGCGGATCTGGTCGCGCTCGATCGATTCGAAGAGGGCGCGGAAATTGCCCTCGCCGAACCCTTCATTGCCCTTGCGCTGGATGATCTCGAAGAAGATCGGGCCGATCACGGTCTCGGTGAAGATCTGCAGCAGCAGCCCTTGGCCGGCATCCGGTGCGCCGTCGATCAGAATCCGGTCCCGTTTCAATCGCGCGAGATCCTCGCCATGCCCCGGCACGCGGGTGTCGACCGCCTCGTAATAAGTGTCCGGGACCGACATGAATGAGACCGTGTGAGCCCGCAGCGCTTCGACAGTCGGATAGATGTCGGTGGTGGCGAGCGCGATGTGCTGGATGCCCTCGCCGTGATAGGCCTCGAGATATTCGGCGATTTGCGACTTGTCGTCCGCGCTTTCGTTGATCGGGATACGGATCCGCCCGTCAGGGCTCGTCATCGCCTTGGAGCGGAGCCCAGTCAGCTTGCCTTCGATGTCAAAATAGCGGATCTCGCGGAAGTTGAAGAGCCGCTCATAGAACTCGGCCCACAGCTGCATGCGGCCGCGGTGCACGTTGTGGGTCAGATGATCGATGCCAGTGAGCCCCACGCCCGTTGCCGCCGTATCCGCCGCCAAGGGGGTGAAGTCGACATCGTAGATCGTCCGCTCCCCATAGCGATCGACGAGATAAATCAGGCTGCCACCAATCCCTTCAATTGCCGGAATGTTGAGTTCCATCGGCCCGATCTTGCCGTGCACCGGCTTGGCACCCAGCGAGATCGCGCGTTCGTAGGCCTTGGCCGCGTCGGCGACGCGGAAGGCGATTGCGCACACTGACGGACCGTGCAGCCGGGCAAAGGCTTGGGCGAAGCTCTCCGGTTCGGCATTGAGGATAAAGTTGGCGTCGCCCTGCTTGTAGAGGGTCACGTTTTTCGAGCGATGCCGCGCCGCCGCAACAAACCCCATGCGTTCGAACAGCGCGCCCAGTGCCGGCGGGTCGGGCCCGGTGTATTCGACGAACTCGAACCCGTCGGTCCCCATCGGGTTTTCCCAAAGATCGCGTCGTGTTGCCGGCATCGGAGCCTCCGATCGTCCTTTCCGGTAAGGCTGATGTGGTCGCCTGCGCGCCGCTCGCCAAGGATGGCCGCTGTCCGAGGCTTGTGCGGTGTTGCCGAACGTGCGACAGAGCGAAAAGGGGACGGGAGGCAGAAGACGATGGCGGAAGTGGCTCTATCGGCAACGGAAACGGCGATCGAGAACCAGCGCATTGGCGGCTTGCAGTTCCGCGTTGCGGCATTGTGCGCCTTGGTGCAGGTCTGCGACGGCTACGACGTCAACGCGATCGGCGTCTCGGTGCCGTCGCTGACGCACGCCTGGAACCTTCCGGGCCCGGCCTTCACCCAAGCCTTTTTGTGGTCGAGCATCGGGATCATGGTGGGCGCCCTCTCAGCCGGGCCGCTCGGCGACCGCGTCGGGCGCAAGCCGTTGTTGCTCACCAGCCTAATGATTTTCGGCCTCGCCTCGCTGTTGAGCGCGTTCGCCGGCTCGCTGTTCGTGCTGAGCATCCTGCGCTTCTTCACCGGCATGGGCATCGGCGGCGCGTTTCCGGGCGCGGCCACATTGACCGGCGACTATGCGCCGCACCGGCTGCGCGCGACGATGATCATGGTGACCTTCACCGGGGCGCCGATCGGCGGGTTTCTGTGCGGGCAGCTCGCCGGGTTTCTGCTGCCCCGGTTCGGCTGGCCGAGCGTCTTTCTGGTGGGCGGCATCGTCCCGCTGCTGATGGTGCCGGCATTGGCGTTGTGGTTACCCGAGTCGCCCCGCTTCCTCGCCGCCAAGCGCAGATTGTCACCGCGCGAGACTGCATTGCTTCAGCGTCTCGACATCAGGCCGGGACAGACGACCGGGGATAGTGTCGATCTCGCCCAAGCCAACCCGATCAAGATGCTGTTGGGTCGGGGTTACGCACTGCAGTCGGTGCTGCTTTGGGTCGTATTTTTTTGCAGCCTGATGAACCTGTTTTTGTTCGTCTACTGGCTGCCCGAGGTACTGCACCTTACCGGAATGACGCCGGCCGAAGCGGCCCGCGCCACGAGCTTCCGCGAATTGGGCGCGATTTTGGCGGTGCTCTATCTCGGCCTATTGATCGACCGCTTCGGTCCCGAGCGGGCGTTGGCATTGCACTATGCCGCAGGTGTCGTTTTCATCGCCGCGATCGCGCTTGTCGCGATGCCCTATCTGCTGCTGGTGATCGTGATTTTTTTCTCCGGCATGACGATCATCGGCAGCCAGACCGGCGCCAACGCGGCCTGTGGCAAGCTCTACCCGGCGCGCATGCGGACCAGCGGTCTCGGCTGGGCGCTCGGCATTGGCCGCTTGGGCGGCATCGCCGCGCCGGTGCTGGGCGGGTATTTGCTGTCGCTGGGAATGCCGCCGACGCAAATCTTTTTGAGCGCCTGCCTGTTTGCAGTGATCGCCGCTGCAGCGACGGGCTTGCTGGCACTGCGCGGGGCGCGCACCGAGTCCCTTATCGGCCAGACGATCTAATACAGTCCGGGAAGCAGGCGCGACGTGCGGCTGCAATAGGCGTCGTACTCGCTGCCGAACTGCGTACGCAGCAGCCTCTCCTCCGCGTGGATGCGCGCGACGAGCGGCAAGAGCAGCAGCGCGGACAGCAGCACGCCGACTCCCGAGCGAAAGGCGAGAGCCCACCCCAGTGAGTTGACGAGCAGCCCCAGATAGCTGGGGTGGCGGATAATGCTGTAGACGCCGCTCGTGACCAGTTGATGGCTGGGCTGAATGGCGACCAGCCCGCTGAACCGGCGGCCGAGCACAAAGACCGGCCAGATCCGCAATGCCCCTCCGGCGGCAAACAGGACGACGCCGAGCCAACGAACGGCGTTCCCGTCGAGAGTCCAGAATCCCTCCCGGTCGGTGTAGGCTGGAAGATAGCCGGCGAGAATTCCGATCACCACGAAGGCGACGATGACCCAGCGGTTGCCGCGGTCCTCGCGCTCACCCGAGCTCAGATTCCCTTCGCTGAAGAGCGCGGCCCCGGACAACACGAAGAGCACGACCGTCAGCGCAACGAAGGCTGGGCGACCGAAGAAGGCAGCAAAACCGCCCGCGCCGATCACCGCCAGCCAGAGATAGCCGACGGTCCCCGCGACGGTGAAGGACGCCAATCTGAGAGAGAGCGGCCGGATCATGAAGCTTTTGCGGCACCACGTTGATGATTGACGCCAGGTCTGCTACTCGAAGGCTGACCGTGCCGAGCAGGTGGCGAGGATTGCCGTGTGCCGCAATATCAAAACGCTCCATAACTTCAAACCGCCAGCTACAGCGGACGAGATTCGGGCATCTTCTCTGCAATTCGTCCGCAAGTTGAGCGGCTTCACCCGGCCCTCCAAGACCAACCAACCGGCGTTCGACCGGGCCGTCGACGAGGTGACCAAAGTGGTGCATCAACTGCTCGACTCGCTCGTGACCGGCGCCCCGCCGCGTGATCGCGCAGTCGAGGCGTCCAAGGCGCAGGCAAGGGCGGTGAACCGGTTCGGCTCACCCGCCGCGGGACGCGCAACCTAATACGAGCACAACCGCGCAGGCCCGGGCCTTTGACGGCTGCCGTCCGCTTGCTGGCGCATTTTGTCCGCGAGGTCGAAGCTCGGCTCGTCGAAAGGTCGCGGGGCATTCCCCAACATGAGGCCGAGAAGCTCCGGGTCTATCATGGTTCGGTCGCGCCACACCTCGGCCTGCCGGTGCCGGGGCAGCGAATGGCGCTGCGCGAGCGTTACAGCTTTTCACGGCTTCCCGTTGCCGAGCAGCTGCCGATCTGGGATGCGGTGTGGCGGCAGGGCCGCTATTACGAGACCAAGTGTCAGGCCCTTTACTACTGTGCTGTGCTCCGCAAGCGCGACGACCTCATCCGAGCGTGGCCCATCGTCCTGCAGTGGATCGATCTGGTCGACAACTGGGACAGTTCCGACGAGCTGTCGGCAATTTATAGCCGCATCCTGGAGGTCGCACCCGATCAGGCCTACCCGGTGCTGCGCCGCTGGAACCGGTCGAAGAACCCCTGGGAGCGGCGCCAGTCAATTCTGGCGCTGCTCTACTACAGTCGTTTGCGCCGCAGCGTATTGCCTGCCGCCAAAGTCTTTCCGTTGATCGAGCGGCTCGTCGACGACAAAGACCGGTTCCTGCAGAAGGCGCTCGGCTGGACCCCGCGCGAGGCGTCGGTGCCCTACCCGGCAGAAACCGCTGGGTTTATCGAGGAGTATGCAACGCGGCTTTCGGCTATCGCGTTCGCAGCGGCCGCGAGTAAGCTGCCGCCGCCTGTGCGTGTGCGCCTAAAGGCCGTTCGCGCCTCGGCGCGTAAGCTCCGCGCGCCTTCGCCATAACGACGGTCGGATAGCTTCAACCGACTCTTTTTGCCGGCTGTTTGAAGGCGAAAGTGCCGCCAGGGATATTCGATTTGACAATTCATAACCAGAGGGTTATGAATTCGCCATGCGTGCCACGCCGAACGAGCTCTTCAGCACCTTGGCCGATCCGACCCGCCGCGCAATCTTCGAGAGGCTGTGTCGCAACGGCGAACAGACCGTGCGGGTCTTGACCGACCACGCCGGCGTCTCGCAACCCGCAGTTTCCAAGCACCTCGGTGTTCTCAAGCATACCGGCCTGGTGCGCGATCGGCGCGCGGGACGCCAGACCCATTACACCGCCCAGCCGCAAGGTCTGGCACCGTTGATCGATTGGATGAGCCTCTACGGTGCCTTCTGGCGCGGGCGGTTCGGTCGTCTGGAAGCCCTGTTGAATAGGATGGACCAATGACCAAAACCCCAGCCACCACGCGTTCGATCGTCATCGAGCGGGAGATGCCACACGCGCCGGAAAGAGTCTGGCGCGCCCTCACTCGAGGCACGCTGATCGAGGAGTGGCTGATGAAGAACGACTTTCAGCCGGTGGTGGGTCACAGGTTTAATTTCCGCGCCACGCCCATGCCGCATTGGAATGGCGTCGTCGATTGCCAAGTCCTGGCCGTGGAGCCCAATCAGCGGCTCTCCTATAGCTGGAACGCCTCGGGTGAAGAGGCGGCGGGGGGACTGAAGACCGTGGTCACTTGGACACTGACCCCGACCGAGAGCGGCGTTCTCGTGCGCATGGAGCAGTCGGGCTTCCGGCCTGAAGACGAGGCCAATTACCAAGGGGCGAACTATGGCTGGCAGCGGTACATTGGCGGCCTCGAACGGGTGGCTGCCGGGCTTGGCGGAAAATGAAGCAGGTTTCGCGCCCTCATCCGCTGCCCGTGAAGTTGCACTGGGTGCTCGGATCTAGTGGTTGCGACGCACCGCAAAAGCTTCGACCGGGGTCTGTCGCCCGCGCAATGCGATCTTCGCCGCGGTCCCGACACTCAATCCATTCGGGATCGCAGCACCGTTCAGCAGCTCCGCCGAGGCGACCAGGGCCTCTCCGGCAGCTTTGGAATAGTCGCACAGCCGAGAGGCAACGTTCATCGTATCGCCGAACAAAGCGATCTGCCGCTTCGCGTCGCCGCACTCGCTAACGACGACCGGCCCGGCATGAATCCCGGCGCGGAAGTTTGGGGCGAGGCCGAATTCGCGCGTGTAGGCCGGGGCAAGTTCTGCCATCGTGTCTTGGACGGCGAAAAAGCAGCACAGCGATGGGGCATTGCGCTGCGTATCTTCGCTGAGAGGCCAGGTGGCGATCACCTCGTCACCGACATGGGAGTGTACTTCCCCGTCACGCTCGGCGATCGGTCGATCGATGTCGAAAAAGAACCGGGTAATCCGATCGTGCACCCGTAGTTCCCCCATCTGCTCGGCGAGTGCCGTCGAACCGGCAATGTCCAGGAACATTATAATACGCTGCTCGCGTCTCGGCCGATGGTAGGTACCCAGCAGAAAGCCGCCGAGCACGCGTCCGCCGATCAGCCGCCGAAACTCGAAGATCGCACATTTGTCAGTGAGATGGGAAACAGTTCGTTGTGGTGGAGCTTGTCGTGCTGACGATGCTGATGCGCGCTGTTTGGAGAGGACCTCAGGGCGCTGCGCGCCGAGATCGGGTCGCATGTGGCGGGTACCGTGGCGTTCTTTCTTGCCGTGCCGGCACAGAGGCGTCGACTGACACTACGGTGGATGGACGTTTGTCTTCTATCGAAGACAATTATTTTCTATTGCATTCGTCTGCCGAGGTGCTTAGCATGCTTTAACCAACCGTTTGGTCATAGACATGGACCGGCCGGACGCACTGGGTTCAGCAGTCGACGCCCTTCAGGCCAAGGGCGTTGAGACCGAGGCGATCATCGCGAGCCGCGAAAGCGTCGCGGCCGGCGATTTCGACCGAGGTAAGCCGGTGGGCGCGGTCGTCGCCGCCGTCAAAGTCCTGCGCACATTGCACGCATCGGAGCGGCCGCTGAATGCGAGCGAGGTCGCCCGGGCCGCGGCGCTCCATCGCGGGACCGCCTACAACATCCTGCGGACCCTGCAAGCCGAAGGCTTTGTCGCCTACGACGAAGCGACGCGGACCTATTCGGTCAGCCTGCACATTCTCGAGATCGCGCATGGTGTCCTGCGCCACAGCGGGCTGATGGACCTGGCACGGCCGCTGATGCACGCAGTTTCCGATACCTACGGCGTGTCAGTCTACCTCTCCAAGGTC
>Ga0187846_10000050_pt1 | contig 67438 bp, 63 predicted proteins | sample TC_taG_FD_161473 | JGI IMG/M metagenome (GOLD analysis project Ga0187846, IMG submission 161473) | Biofilm microbial communities from the roof of an iron ore cave, State of Minas Gerais, Brazil - TC_06 Biofilm (v2) | ecosystem: Environmental > Terrestrial > Deep subsurface > Cave > Wall biofilm... | reverse complement strand
AACAGATCCGCGCTACACTCTGTCCGCATCGGGACTCCCCCGGCCCTGAGATAAACCGTTCTGTCAATTCGATTTTCTCAGATCCAGGGGCCCGATGCACCTGTCCCTTTGAGAAATCCGGGCTAGCCTGCCGGCTTCCCGCCCCGGAACGGGAGTCCTTCGACCTATTGCGGCGGCGGCGGGTTGGGACAATCGGAAGTATTGGGGTAGGCGTAGGTTTTCTGGTTGACCGCCAGGCCCGAAAATCCTGGGCAGCCATCGGCAGCGGTGTTGCAAGCCGAAGCGGAGGGGATCGCGCTCAGATAGGCGTAGATCGCCCTGAGGTCGGTGTCGGTCATGCTGTGGTAGGTCGGCCATGACATGGTCTGCAATACCGCATCATTGGCTCCGGGCGTCCCGAGCGCGCAAATCGGATCGGCCGGATTTTTCTCGCAAGCGACGTCCTCACCGGTCCGCATTACCTTGATGAATTCCGCTTCGGTGAGGCCCAACGGACGGCCGCTCGCATCCGGCGTGATGTTGCGCGACATGAAGCCACCGAAACACCGGCCCCCCGCCAGGTAATGGCTGATGTTGAAGTTTGCCCGCAGCTGCCCGGACACACTCTGATCCGACGGCTTGCCCGAGTAGGGATCGTTGAACGCCGGGTTGCTGCCGGCGCTGTCGCCGAGTGGGAGGAAGCGAGGAAACGAGTGGCAACCGCTGCAGTCTGCCGCCGCATTGACCAGATAAGCGCCGAGTCCCACCAGGTAAGGGTCCTTGCCCGCGAAGTTCAGCTTGTTCTTCGGAATCGGCGAAGCCTCGAAACCCTGCTGTACGACGGATCGCTCGATCGCATCGTTTGAGCCATCTGCATAGGACACGGCGCTCGTGGTCACCGCAAGTGACGCCCCGACCGCCCACGCGAACCGCCACGACATGTTCTGGTCCTCCCGCTGTCGCTGGAATCGATAAAGCGGGTAATGCTCCGAGATGACGGTGAATAAATCCTGAAGGGCCGAGCAAGCGCCGGTGGCCAAGCGGCGACGGGCATCGCACTGACGCTCGGCGTGCAGGGTTGTTCGCCTTGGCGCCGGCAGAATCCAGCCCTACCCCTACTTATCACCAACCCGCTAACAACGACGATGGGATAGATCGACGTCGGGTTGGCCTTCAGTCCCTCCATCAAAACCGAATCGAGATGTCATGTGGCGTCGGACACGCCAACGTCCAGCACATCGGAAGTTGGTGATGCGGATAGTTATGGTGCCCGTCAGCTCTGGTCCAGAGCCCAACACCGCTAATTGCTATGGCACCGACGCGGGCGATTGAGTCTGAGTGGGAGCTGGCGCAAATAAACCCTCAGCCGCGGTGCTCGTCCCGCAGCTCGGCCAGACGAATTTCGAGCCTTCGCTTCTCGCTCTCGAGCAAACGAACGCGGTCGGTGAGCTTCAGATGTCTCGCGGCGATGAGCCGCGCCTCGATCACCGTGATCTCGCGAACCACACGGGCGATTTCCACTCCGTCGACCATTGGGTATCGTTCGTCCGTCGGCTGCACAGGAGAAAGATATGCAGGTAGGCTTCAACCTACCGATCAGCGGTCCTCTCGCCGAGCCCGAGATCATGACCCGGATCGCGCAAGAAGGCGAGGCGCTGGGCTATGACTATCTGACATTGACCGACCACATTGTGCTGCCGAATCTCCGGGTGCCCGGCTATCCCTATTCCGAGAACGGCGAGTTCTTCTCGGAAGAACCCGAGCGCCGGCATGAGCAGCTGGCTACGGCGGCTTTTATTGCCGCCAAGACCTCGCGAATTCGCCTGGTATTGGCGGTCATGGTCGTGCCGCACCGCCCAGCCGTACTCGCCGCCAAGATGCTCGCTACGATCGACGTCTTGTCCGGAGGGCGACTCGTGGTCGGCGTTGGTGCGGGCTGGCTCCAGGCGGAATTCGATGCGGTCGTGACGACGCCTTTTGCCGCGCGGGGTACGGTGACCGACGAATATCTGAAAGCGTTCCGCGCACTCTGGACCGATAAGATGCCGCGCGCCGATGGAAGGTGGGTCAAGTTCGATGGGATCGAGTTCGCGCCCAAACCGGTGCAGAAGCCACACCCGCCGATCTGGGTCGGCGGCGAAAGCCGGCCGTCGCTGCGGCGTGCTGCGTGGCTGGGCGACGCCTGGTACCCAATCGGCAGCAACAACAAACATCTGCTCGACACCTTGCCGCGTTACCAGGCCGGCATTGCTCGGCTGCGCCGGTTCATTGAAGAGGCGGGACGTGACCCGGCGAGCGTTGCACTGACCTACCGCGTCAAGCGTTATGGAGAGGCGATGCCGAAGAAGACCTCCGACGGCGAGCGGCGGCTGTTTTCCGGCAGCATGTCCGACATCATCGCCGATCTGCGGGCATTGCGCGCGCTCGGCGTGAGCGCCGTCGATATCGATTTCGAACTCTCCGATCCCGAAGCCTCGATCGCCGAGATGCGCCGATTCAAGGAACAGGTGCTATCCCGTCTCTAGCCATATCGAACGATGTGTGAGGGCTCTTGCAAGGCAAAGTCTTCGCCGTGGCCCGCTGCACGATCCTGTCCAATTGGGTCCATACTCCGTCGAGCGCCTCGGCGATGGACTCGGCATCGCGCAATGTCTCTGCCATTAGCTCCGGCCGTGCGCTGAGGATCAATTGCGTCACTTCGAGGGCCTCCGTGGCATGGCGCTCCTCGACCATTTGTGAGAAGCACTCCTCGAAATACGGTTCGTGCTTGAACTGCGGGAAATGAACGGAGAGGGCCTCGGCAAGCGCTCTCATCCAATCGACCGACATCGTTTCGACTGCGCACCAGGGGCCGAGCGAGCGTGAGTAAAGCCTCCGCGCAATACGCACAAAATAAGCGGTTTCCCCGTCGAGGTGGCGGCATAGCTCCTGTGGATCACCGAATTCTTCGTCCTCCAGCACGCAATCTGCACCAATGTTGCGAAAGGCTCGCGTCAGTTGGTAGTGGTGCGTGTCGCCACCCGGCAGACCGTCGTCGTCGACGAAAATTTGGAGCTTGCGCTTACGCAGCGCCGGACTGTCGAGGTGAGGCAGATAATACACTGCTGCGCGGGTTGCATGCATGGCCGATTGGTAGATCAGATGTATCTGACCGAGAAACGACGGGTCGGCCGCTGCCAAATGGGGCATCGCAGCCAAGTCTTTAAAGAATGGCATCCGTGACGGGCGATGTGCTTCGAGCATGATGGTCATCGCGTCGGGGAAACCCTCGATCGTACACAGCTGGGGCCGAGCGTAGTCCGATCTCAGGTCTGCATGTCTGCGCTGAGCTTTCACTGTAACCTCCTCGCAACGTCGAGTGGTCGGCGGCGGCGTTGCAGACTCCGCTAAATCCGATCAACACTGGCAGCGGATATAATGACCAGTCCGTAAAATTAACGTTAAAGGCTGCTGATAACGCCGTGAAAAATCGCGCCTATGACCGGCCGTGATCGTCGAGGAGAATTAACCGCTCATTTATCAAAAATCCGTAGCATCGTCGGCGTGCGGCGCCCAATCGGGTAGGCGCGAGAGGAGTTCCTGAATTAATGAGGGTGATCGCGAACGCTGCAGTGGCGAGATTGGCGGTCGGCTGGCTCACGATGTTCGTTATCGGGACCGACCTGTTTGTTGTGTCCCCGTTGCTGCCGCTGATCGCTGCCGATTTTCAAACCTCTCCGGCACTGGCAGGACTGAGTGTCGCCGTGTTCGCGCTGACCTACATGATCAGTGCACCGCTCCTCGGCCATCTCGCAGATCGGATTGGGCGGCGACGTATGCTGACCTGCTGCCTGTTGGGTTTCGCCTCGGCCAATCTGCTGACCGCCTCGGCTGCGAATTACGCTTGGCTGCTCTTGGCGCGACTATTTGCAGGTGCCGCGGCAGCGGGCGTATCGCCATCGCTTTATGCCCTCGTAAGCGTCATGGCGCCGGCGGATCGGCGCGCGACTTGGCTGGCGATCGTCGTATCCGGGCTGCTCGTATCCCTGTCGCTCGGCGCATCGATTGGCGGGCTGGCGGGCGCGTCCTTTGGTTGGCCTGTTATCTTCGCGATTCTCGCGGGCTTCACCTTGCTGCTCGTATCGGCGAACCGGCGAGTCTGGCCGGAGGATTATCGGCGCGACACCATTGCGGCGGAGCACCATACCTGGGCAATCGCCGCTCTCGGCGGCCGGCTGGCGCCGATGGTCGCCTGGAGTACAGCCCTCTACGGAGTCTATATCTATCTCGGAGCGGGGCTGGCCGCGTGCGGCTTTTCGAACGAGGAAATCGCCGCGATCATTCTGTTCTATGGATGCGGCGCGATCGGCGGCATCCTGATCGGCGGACGTATGGTTGATCGGCTCGGGACAAAGCCGACGAGCGCCGTGGGCCTCGGTGCTCTCTGTGCGTGCCTGCTACTGCTTCAGTTTGCGATACATGCCGGAATGCTGGTCGCTTTCGGCTTTGCGGCGGCCTCCGTTGCGGCTCAATTATTCTTCCCGGCTCAGCAAGCCGGCCTTGTCGACGACTTTCCGACCCAACGCGCCACCGTTCTTGCCTGGAACAACAGTGCCCTCTTTCTCGGCATCTCGCTCGGTTCTCTGGTGGGCGGGCAGGCAATCTCGCATGGCGGCTTCGCAGCAAATTTGAGGATCTCGGCGGTAATCGCCATTGCCGGCTGGATGATCAATCATGCCGTTATGCCGAACCCAACGCGTTCTCCGGCCGAAGCGATCGACCTGCCATGAGCAGAGTGGCGGACAGTGCATGCTGCAGTGCCGACCGCTTCAAACCCGCCCTGGGGCGAGCGGCAAGCTGATCGTGACCGTCGTTCCTGCCGCGAGGCGGCTCTCGATGGCGAGGCTGCCGCCGTGAAGTTCGACCACAGCCTTAGCAAACGGCAATCCGAGCCCCGCACCTTGATGCTTGGCATCATAGGCCGAGGCGGTGCGGTAAAAAGGTTGCACTACAAGCGGGATTTCTTCGGCCCGCATACCGACGCCGGTGTCGCTTATCCGAATTCGGAAAGAGACATCGTCGATCTCGTCGGATACGGTCACTTGCCCGCCTGCAGGGGTGAACTTGATCGCGTTGCCGAGCAGGTTGACAAATACCTGTTTGAGCTTGACCGGATCACACTCCAATACGGGCCAAGCCGACGCGTCGCGGTTTACGACGATTTCGACTTTGGCCGCTTCTGCCGTAGGGCGCAACATCACAAGGCTCTCAGCGAGCAGGGTGCCGGGCTTGGTTGGGACCCGTTCGATCTCGAGCTTTCCCGCTTCGACCTTTGAAAGATCGAGCATTTCCTCGACCAGGGAAAGCAGATGCATGCCGCTCTGATGGATGTGCTGCGCGTACTCCTGGTAAGCGGGAACGCCGATGGGTCCAAGGATCTGGCGGTGAATCATCTCGCCAAACCCAATGATGGCATTCAATGGCGTACGAAGCTCATGGCTGATGTTGGCGAGGAACATCGACTTTGCTTTATTGGCATTGGCCAATTCGGTCGTCCGCTGCTCAACCCGCGATTCGAGCGTGGCATTCAAGTGCCGCAACTCCGCCTCGGCGCGCTTTTGCGCTGCGTGTCGTGCTGCGAGAGCGTCAGCCATAGCATTGAACGCAGCCTCGAGATGGCCGATTTCCGAACCCGGATCCTGCACTCGCACGCGCGCATCGTCGTTGCCGTTACGCCATTCCGTAGCGACACTGAGCAAGCCCTCGATTGGTTCGCGGAGGAACTTTCGGGCTCCGAAAATTGCCGCCAAAGTCGCTGCGAGCAGGCCAAAGACAATAAGCGCTATTCCTCGCTTGGTTGCGTCGTCGATGGCCGCAAACGCTTCGGCTTTCGACTGTCCGGCGCTGAGAAAGAAATCCTTTGGCGGGAGTGCGGGCGGCACATATCCGAAAATTCGCGTGGTGCCATCCACACCGACGGCCTCTTCCCACCCCGCCGTATCCCCGTCCATGATTGCCTCGTGGCTCTTTCTCATGTTCTTTCCAACGAGTGCTTCGGGATTTGGCAGACGGGCGACGATGTTGCCCTCGCGGTCGGCGATTAAGATCGACGATGTCGGCGACAATCCTCTTTCCCTCAGGTGCTCGGAAAGCCATCCCAGGTCCAACCCAGCGAAGACGACACCCGCTGCGCGGCCGTCTGCGTCGCCGAACCTCACCGCAAAATGGATCATTCGCTGCCCGGTTGCCGGATCGGCCCAGTAATTGCCAACCGCGAGCCCCTCTCGCGCCATGGCACGTTTGAAGAACGGCTGATCCGCCACTGACCAGTTGCCGATAGGCGCGCTCGCGCAGAAGATTTTGCCCTCGGTGTCAGCCGCCGCGAGCAGGCCGTAATTGGCGTACTGGGATTTCAATGCGGTGAAGTGCTCACTGCAGGAATCCGTATCCCGCAACCGGACCGCAGGTAGCTGGGCGAGCGCCAGCAGCAACTGGCGAGCTCCCTCCCGCAGTTCGCCGATTTCCTCGCCAAACTGCTTGGTAATCTGGATGACCTGCTGCCGGATATCTGCCTCGCGCGCCTTTCGCAGCTCATATTCGTTATAGCCCTGAATGACGATCGCCGGGAAAATGGCGATCAACACCAGGATGCATAGTCGCAGCGTCAAACTGATGTGCGGCAGCCGAGGTAGGGTGAACCGCCGCTGGACGGCGCTCGCATCATCCAGCGGCCGGCTCACCTCATCGCTGGTCATCGGTGATCTCTCCAAGGCAATGTACAGCGGTCGACTCGACCTGGATCACTCTTCGACCGACGCACGGCACGACCGGAACGTCCTCGAAAATCTGTCTCGGAAGTCGGGAGATTCCAGAGGATTGATGAATATGATGCTAACTTTCAAGTTAGCTGATAATTTTTCGACGTAATTTGATTGGCTTACATCGGAATATTATTTTAGTTTTAGATTTAGTCGTGGGTTCGATGCGGCGCTTCTCTGTCGTGTAGAAGCGCCTGTTTCGGGCAGATCGACTCTATCAGCCGGTTTCCATCGGCAGGGTCGGGTCGACCGCCCATTCGCTCATCGAGGCGTCGTATAGCCGCACATCGGGATGCCCGAGCATCGTCAGGACCAGTGCATCGGAGCTGGCCGCGATGCCGCCGCCGCAATAGGTGATGACTCGTGGCTTTTCGAAGGCGCCGACAGCGGCGAACTTGGCGCGCAGTTGGGGTGCCGGCAGGTAGGTGCCAGTCGCCGGGTCGAGCAACGCCGCGGCCGGTACGTTGACGCTTCTGGCAATCCGGCCGGCGCGTCCGTAAACCGTTCCGCCGGTTCCGGTGTGCTGCTCGCGGCTTAATGCGTTGATCGTGCAGACTGCCCCATCACCGATCGCGGCAAGCATCGTCTCCTTGCCGACCATCAATTTGCGGTCGGCGCGCACGACGAAGGTTGCCGGCAGAGCCGGTTTGGCCGGACCGGTCTCGACCGGCCGGCCCTCACGGGACCATTTCTGAAACCCGCCGTCGAGCACCGCGGCATTGTCGAAACCGTAATTGTGCAGCATCCACCAGACCCGGCTCGCCCATTGCGGCGTCGTCGTACTGTAGAGGACCACGCGGCTGCTTTCGCCGACCCCGAAGCGGCCCATAGCTGCCGCGAACGCCTCGCCGCTCGGCAGCATAAACCGCAGTTTCGGGTGGGGCGCCGACAGGTCGGCTTGTAGATCCATGAATTGCGTGCCGGGAATGTGGCCGCTCTCGAAATCCTCGCGTCCCGGCTTGACCGTGTAGCCGATGTCGGGATTGGGGATCAGATGGATGGTGCAGTCGAAGACGCGCAGATCGGGGTCTCCGAGCCGGCGTCCAAGCGCCTCTGTCTCGACCAGGAATTCGGGATGGGCAAAGCCTTCGGTTGCGCTCATGGGGCCTCGGTTTATCGATGCTGTGGCAGGGAAGCAGCGATTGGCGGCCGGTGCCGGTGGAACTCGGTCGCCCGCTCGAAGGCGTGGCCCACTCGCATAACACCCGCTTCGTCGAACGGCTTACCGGCAATCTGAAGGGCGAGCGGCAATCCGTTCTCAAAGCCGATCGGGATCGAGAGCGCCGGGCTGCCGGTCAGATTGTACGGCGCCGTAAAAGACGCGCGCTCGTACACACCCCAGAACGGCACCTCGTCGATGCGCGGCGCCGGCCCGGTCGCATTCGCCGAGATGGCAACGTCGACATCCGCGATGGCCCGAGCGAATTCGACGGCAAGCTCGCGCCGCTGCCGCAGCGCTTCGACATAATCGGCCGCACTCAGGAAAGCGCCGAGCGCGACCCGCGCGAACATGTGATGTCCGAAGAGATGCGGCCGTTCGCGTAAATCGGCCTCGTGCAACGCATAGGCTTCCGCCAGCATGATCAGGCGGTTGGTATCGAGGTAATCGACGAGCGGCGAGAGCTGCAGGTCGACAAGGCGCGCGCCAAGGCGTTCCAGTGTCCGGCAAGCACTGTCGAAGGCCGCGACATAAGCGGCACTCGGCGCGTTGTCGGCGCCAAAGCCGGCGACCGCGTCGCGCTCGTGAAAATGGCGGATCACGCCTATCTTTAGACCATCGAGACGCGTGCTCAGCGCTGCCCGGTAATCCAGGACCGGGACGTCGGCCGAAGCCGGATCCTGGAGGTCGTATCCGGCGAGAGCCTGCATCAGGATTGCGCAATCCTCGACGGTTCGGGTCAGCGGTCCGCAATGATCGAGCGTGTAGGACAACGGAAAGACGCCGCGGCGGCTGACCCGGCCATAAGTCGGCTTGAGCCCGACAATACCGCAATAGGCCGCCGGTCCCCGGATCGAGCCGCCGGTGTCTGAACCCATCGCCGCCGCGCACAGACCGGCCGCGACCGCGACCGCCGAGCCGCTCGACGACCCAGAGGGATAGTGCGCCGTGTTCCACGGATTGCGCGCCGGCGGGAAGGGGAGACTAAAATCGGGGCCGCCAATCGCGAACTCGTGGGTCTCGTGCTTGCCGAGCAGAACAGCGCCCGCCTCGCGGAGCTTTACCCAGCTCTCCGAGTCTTCCTCCGGCACATGGTGCTCGTAACGCGGTGAGCCGGCCGTGGTGCGGATGCCGTGGGTTTTGTAAATGTCTTTCAGGCCGATCGGAATACCGTGTAATGCGCCGCGCGAGCGGCCGGCCGCAATGTCACAGGCGGCGGTGCGCGCCGCATCCAGCGCCACTTCGTGCAGCACGGTTACATAGCTGTGCAGCTCGCGATCGAGCGTATCGATGCGCTCGAGATAGGCCTCGGTCAGCGCGGCCGGGGAGAGCCGCCCATCGGCGATCTGGCGGCTCGCCTCGGCAACGGTCAGGAGTGTCGGGTCTATCACGATACTCAGATGCGCGGCTGGACGAAGATATGTGCGGGCTCGGCCGCCCGGTCGCGCTGCCGCCGCACCGTGCGGATCATCCGCTCGACAAAACGGTAGCCCTGGCGCAGCTCCCCGAACTGCTCAGGAGAGAGTTTCAGTCCGGCACGCTCGACCAGTACGGCAAAACGCTCGGACGAAATCGGCTCCGACACTATCGTTCCCTCCCGGCGGCGCTAATCGTCATTGTCGAGGGTATCACGGAAGTCTCCGGAAGCCCAAGCTGAAGGGGCACGCCGCGGCGTCACACCGTCGGCGGCCACGAGCTACAACCTTAAATTGCTTCAGCAATATGGCGTTCCTGCATCTGCAGCAAATCTACAGCAAACCTTCTCGTTTTGGTTGCAATCGATCATTATCTGGCTCCGCCAACTCAACGGTATAAATGCGCCGATGCCCGGGACCATACTATGCTAATATGGCAATTATATGATTGCTATTTTCGGGCTGCTGCCTGATCCTCGCGGACAGCGGGCTGGCTTCGCAGCAGCAGGCGGACAAGCTCGGCTTGGCGCCGCGTCCCTGTTTTGTCGAACACGTGGGCGAGGTGGGTGTGGGCCGTCGCCAACGAGATCCCCAGCCGGCGCGCCGCGGCCTGCAGCCCATCGGCTTCCAATATCTCGACGGCGACCGCGGCTTCGGCAGGGGTCAACCCGAAATCGTCGCGCAACCATTGCTGGCACATCACGGCAGTTGCTTCGGGATCGGTCATGAATAGGATCGCCCGGGGGCGCATGACATCGATCCCGCTGGATTGCGCATGGTGCGGAGCTATGAGGACGGTCAAGGGCACCCCGTGCTCGCGGGAGAGCCGCAGACGCCCACCGGCGCCGCCCTGCCCGGGGCGCGGCTCGGCGCAATCGGCGATGATCCGGCGCAATCGCCTAGTTTCGCTGGGGATTTCGGCCCGCAAGCCATCGCGTCCGAGGAACAGACCTCGACCGGCCCGTAGCACATCTTCTCCCGCCCGGTTGGCGAATATCAGACGAGCCTCGCCGTCGACCAATATTACGCCGTGCAGCAGCCGGTTCAGGATCTCAGTCGAGCCTTCCAGGAGTCCGTTGAGACCTGCCAAGCGCAGCTGGAATTGTAGGGCGCGCCGCAGGTGTGGAACGAGCGCGGCGAAGAGTCTCGTCTCCATAGCGTCGAAATCGCTCTTCGCGTACGGACGATACGCGGCTATCACTGTCGAAAGCGGCCCCTCCACCAGTAGGTTCGTTGCGATCGCCGCTTCCACCCCCTGCGGCTTGCACCATTCATTGTAGTAATCTGTGCGGCAAAACTCGTCGCGGGAGATGATCATTTCCCGAACCATGACCGCGCCGAGCGGCAGTTTCGCTCCTACTTTCCACATAAAAGCGTGGCCCACCCAATATTCGGCAAAGCTGCGTAAATATTCGGGATCTGTCCGCGGTGCGGTCATGGCGGCGGCATTGGTGCTCGAATTCAGCAAGCCGATGACGCTGCATTGCGCCGATAACACATCGGCGAGGCGGTTGAGCAACACCGGCCAAGAGCCGGGTTCGAGCGCCGTGTCGTAAATCAATCCGATGAGCTCAGAGAGCTCTTCGCGCTGCATTCCTTCCTCCCTGTCGCCGAACCCGGGCTGTTGTTTTTTCAGTGCCCGGGCGTTTTTTTAGATTCACGTCACTGTCGGAGGAAGGCTCTCGATGGCTCCTCCCTCCGGCCACCAAGGTTACCATTACCCTTACAGGCAATCGTTAAGTGTAATCTGGCTCACACTCCTTTTAAAAAATCTTGGCTGCCTCCCCGGGCCCGTTAGCCGCGGCCGACAGTCGGATCGACATGCCATGTCAATTTTTTTTACGATCTCATCCGAACGGATGATGACAGCACCGTTTCTCGCGCCGCATTCATCCTAATTGCGCGCACCTTTTTGCGGGGAGGAATACCAAATGACGACGCGGACAACACCGCGCATTGCCCTATTGGGCATAGCGCTATGCATGATCTTCATTCCGATGCTTTCCGGAAAATCACAGGCGCAGCAGGTTGATTTGAACGTAGCGGCCGCGGCGAAGGCGGAAGCGGCCCAGGCTGTGCGCGCTCGTACGACTCCCGACGCCCCGAGCTCGGTCGGGACCTTCATCTCGTTCGATGTTTCCGGCGCGGTCAATGGGACCTATCCCTCCGGCGTGAACCCGGCGGGGGCCATCACGGGAATCTATAATGATGCAAACTTCATTGGTCACGGCTTCTTGCGGGGCGGCAACGGCGCTATGACAACCTTTGATGTCCCGGCTGGTATCAGCGGTCTGATCACCCCCCTCAAAATAAATCCCGCGGGAGACGTTGTGGGAACCTATGCAGATGCCAACTTCGCGCTCCACGGCTTCGTGCGCGACCACAATGGTCGTATCATCACGTTCGATGCCCCTGGTGGTGGCACCGGCGGTTTCCAAGGCACCGAACCCTTCGCCATCAATCCTGCGGGCATGATCACGGGAGTACTCGATGACGCAAATAATGGGAGCCACGGTTTCCTGCGCGACCGAAGCGGCCGCATCTCTATATTCGATGCTCCGGGGGCTTGCCCATCCTGTCCGCCCGTAGGCTTTTACGCAGGCACAGTCGCTGTCGACATCGGCCCAGACGGGACAGTAGTCGGGACCTTTAATGACGCAAACAACAACAATCATGGCTTCTTGCGAGCCCGTGATGGCGCTTTCACCTTGTTCGATCCGCCTGGCCAAATAAACGCCTTCGTTTCTATAAATTTCATTACCTTCGCAGCCAATCTATACATCAACCCGGAAGGGGTGGTCACGGGAGCCTACTTTGAATCGATTTCGGGAAACCCCCTCGGGGGCAATTACCGGGTCTTCGTGCGGACCCCCGACGGCAACCTCTCGACGTTCGATGCAGCGAATTACCCTCCATGCTGCATATGGTCAGTCCCCTTCGGTATTAACCCCGCAGGGGAGATCACCGGAGAATTCAACGATGCGGGCGATCGCAATCATGGGTTCCTGCGCGCCACCGACAGCACCGTGACCACGTTCGATGTCCCGGCCGCAGGTACAGGCTTCAGCCAAGGGACCGTTCCGTTGGGTATCACCCCTGCCGGGGTAATCATGGGGCTCTACCGTGACCCAAGCTCCGGAGTTCACGGTTTCGTCTTACTGCCGCAGTCTTTCGAGACCGATTAACCCTCGGTATAAACAACAGCGAAAACGGCATCGCCGCGCATCGATCCGGGGATCCGACCCCAAGGGGCCGTCCCGGGATCGCGCCGCGCGTTAGTTGATCAGGCCGTAGAACTTGGCGGCGTTCTCGCAGGTGATCTTGTGCACGACTTCGGGCGACAGGCCGGCGAATTGCTCCTCGATGTATTTTGACGATTCCGGCCAGATGCCGTCGGTGTGCGGGTAGTCCGAGCCCCACATCATTGTCTCCACACCGATCTCGTCGATCAGCTTGGCGCTGATCGGGTCGAACTGGAATGTCGCCTTGCACTGGCGGCGCCAGTATTCGGAGGGCTTCAGCTTCATCAGGTCGCGGAAGCGGTCCTCGAACTCAAAATCCATGCGGTGCAGCGCATAGGCCAGCCAGCCGGCGCCGCTCTCGCCAAACGACACGCGCAAGCGCGGATAGCGCTCGAACACGCCCGCCCCCATCATCCCCGCGATGATGTGGATGAGCCCCATCTGGAACGCCGAGACGCCGGTGAACATTGCCGCGCGGCGGACCTGCGGCGCCTCCTGGCGGGCGCGCGGCGGGGTTGTCGGGAAGGTGTGGAAATGGAGCGGCAATTGCACCTCGTCGACCGCCTGCCAGAAGGGCTCCCAGCTCGGGTGCCACATCGGCTCCATGTCCCATGAGCAGGACAGTTCGAGCCCCTTTAGCCCCATCTTCGCGACGCGATGGACCTCCTTCACCGCGAGATCGACGCTGCCATAGGGCAGGCAGGCGAGGCCGATCTGGCGATCGGGGTAGTGGCTGCAGAAATCCTTCAGCCAATCATTGTAGATGCGCAGAACCTCGTTCGAGGCCTCGGCGTCGTTCAGCTTGGACGCGGTGCCGAGGACGCCGTAGATGACCTCGGCGTCGACGCCGTCGGCCTCCATGTCTTTGAGGCGCAAATGCGGGTCACTGCAGCGAATCTTGCCCTTCTTTACATCTTCGTAGAGGCCGTGTCCCGCCATGATGTCGACGCGGACGTTCTGCCCCGGCACGTGCTTGGCACCGCCCGGGCCGACGCCGTAGAGGAGGCCGAAATTGGCGCCGTTCTTGGCGACCCATTGCGCTCCTTGCGGCCCGTCCTCGACATAGGGCATACGGTCCTTCAGTTCCCGCGGCGCCTCGGACACGAACAAGTCGGGTGGCATCCACGGCATGTCGAGATGGCAATCGGCCGAGATTCTGCGGTATTGCATGGTTCTTCTCCGCTCTACGAAGGATCGAATTGACTGTACTCCCTCATTAGCAGGATCTCCTAGCGGTCACGCCCTCCGGTACTCTGCTTTTTTGCCGATGCGACATGAATCGAATGCATCGCTTTTGCCCATCGTGTGAGGCGGTTGCGCTTGCACGCAATATGTGTCATAAGAGATCTTATATCCACTTCAGGTCGTTAATATCATGCGCTCTACTGCTGCCTTTGCCCTTCTTGCCCTAGCCCTGCTGCCGGCAACCGCTTTGGCTCAAGCACCCCAGCAAGCGGCGGCTCAGCCAAGCACGACGTCCGCCGCCTCAGCACCGTCTACCTCTGGCGGGCTTACCCGAGATCAGTACATCCAGCGTGCCGAACAACGCGCGGCGCGGCGGGCAGCGGCGCAATTCGACCGGATCGATGCGGACCATGACGGTGTCCTCGAACCGGCCGAGATGCGCGCTTGGCGGAGCCAGCATCCGCGCGGCGCCGGATCGCGATCGGAGCCGCCTCCGCCGCAATAATCTGCCTGTCGGCCCCCGCAAATCGCGGTAAGATGACTGACCGCGATCGAAAGGAGCCGACAATGCCGGACACAGGGAATCTAGAGAGCAGAGAAGCGTCGCAGACCGGTGCGATCCAGGTCGCCGGGTTGGACCATCTCGTGTTGCGGGTCGCCGATCTCGATCGCGCGATCCGGTTCTATGGAGACGTGTTGGGCTGCCACGTCGAGCGCCGGCTTGACGAGCCCAAGCTCGTTCAGCTGCGCGCCGGTGCATCGATGATCGATCTGGTCCCGGCCGGCACCGCTTCACAATCGGCGGAAGCGGCGGCAGGGCGCAACCTAGACCATTTCGCGGTGCGCATCGGCACCTTCGACTATCCGGCGCTGGTGTCGCACCTGCGACGGCACGGCATCGCCGTCGGCGAGGTCCGGCGGCGCTACGGTGCGGAGGGCTACGGCTCCTCGCTTTACATCACCGATCCGGACGGCAACGTCGTCGAGCTTAAGGGTCCGCCGGAAAAAGCCGAATAACCGCAAAACCCCCGCGACTCGCCCGCCACCGATAAAGCGGCAGCGTGCTGGATCGCATCCTTCTTACCAACGACGACGGCATCCACGCGCCGGGTCTCGCGGTGCTCGAAGAGATCGCGCGTGGGCTCGCCCAAGAGGTCTGGGTCGTGGCACCCGAGCACGACCAGAGCGGCGTTTCGCATGCTGTCAGCCTGCACCATCCGATCCGAGTGACGGAGCGGGGCCCGCGCCGTTTTGCAATCACTGGAACCCCGGGCGATTGCGCGGTGATGGGAGTGTGCCATCTGATGGCCGCCGCACCGCCGGATCTTCTCCTGTGCGGCGTCAATCGCGGAGCCAATCTCGGCATGGAGACGGTGTTTTCCGGCACCGTTGGTGGGGCGATGACCGGGATGATGCTGGGGACCCCGTCAATCGCACTGAGCCAGGCTTGGACCGATCCTATGCACGTTCCCTGGTCTACCGCGGCTGCCATCGGTCCCGACGTTGTACGGCAATTGCTGGCGATTGGCTGGAGTGACGCGACCTGTCTCAACGTGAACTTCCCGGACCTTCCCGCGGCCGAAGCGGGCCCGCTCACCTTGGCCCGGCAAGGCGTCGGATTGCTCCAGGGAATGCACGTCGAGACGCGGACAGATCCGCGCGGTCTGACGTATCACTGGATCGGCTTTCGGCGTGGGCCGCGCGAGCAGGGACCGGAGAGCGACATTGATGCTCTGCAGGCCGGCCGCGTCGTCGTAACGCCGCTGCGCTATGACCGAACCGACGAGGAGGCCTACCAGGCGCTGGCAAAAGCGCTGCCGCGCCGTTAGCGAGGGAATGAATTCAAGAACGGTCTCATATATCATCTGACGCCGCGTTCGGCGGGTCTTGGGAGGACGACGCTGATGGCTTGCGATCCGAGGGAGGCAGCGCTCGCGCTGCATCGGTTCGGCTTTGGACCGCGCGCCGGGTCGATCGCGGCGATCGCATCCGATCCGCGCGAGGCCGTGCTCGCAGAATTGGAAGGACCGAATGCAGGGCAGATCCAAAATGCAGATTTGCCGAGTAGCGCCGCTGCCAATCGTGCCGTCTTTGAGTACAACGCCGAACGGACTGCAAATGCAAAACGCGAGCGGCAGCGCCGCGAGGCGGCCGCACAAGTCGCGATGCAGAACGCGGGCGGAGAAAACTCGATGGAGGCGAAGCCCGACGCGCCGCCTCCCACTCCCAATCAGCCAGAGAAAGTGCCTCTCCCGCGACAACTGTTTCGGAAGGAAGCCCAAGCGCATTTCGATGCCGCGATCAACGCCGAGATCGGTTTGGTCGAGCGCCTGGTGTGGTTCTGGTCGAACCATTTCTGCGTGAACGCCGACGCCACGGTAATGGCCGGCGGCTACGAGCGCGAGGCGATCCGTCCGCATGTGCTGGGCCGCTTCGAAGACATGCTGCTCGCGGTCGAAGGCCATCCGGCGATGCTTCTCTATCTCGATAACGCGCAGTCGATAGGCCCGGAATCGGTCGCCGGCATCAATCGCGACAGAGGCCTCAACGAGAACTTGGCGCGCGAGATCCTGGAGCTGCACACGCTGGGCGTGCGCACCGTGTACACGCAGGTGGATGTCACCAATTTCGCCAAGGTGCTGACCGGCTGGACCATTCTGCCGACGGTGTCAAACCCGGATCACGGCGGGGAGTTCGTCTTTCTGCCGCGCGCTCACGAGCCCGGCGTGCAGACGGTGATCGGCAATGCTTACGCCGAGGGTGGCGTTGCACAGGGACGCGTGGTGCTCGCCGACCTCGCTCGCCATCCCGCCACAGCGAGGCATGTGGCGACCAAGTTGGCGCGTCATTTCGTTGCTGACGATCCGCCACCGGCGCTGGTCGATCGGCTGACACAACGTTATCTCGACACCAACGGCGACCTCAAAGAGGTGGCTGCCGCGCTGATAGCGGCACCCGAATCCTGGGCGCCCGAGCAGGCCAAGATAAAGCGGCCGGGCGAGTGGCTCGTGGCGGCGCTGCGTGCCACCGGCGAGACAGCCGACATCGTTCGCATCATTCGAGCGCAGGTCTTGCTCGGCGAACCTTTGTGGCGGCCGCCGGCGCCAAAGGGCTTCTCTGACGACAACGCGGCATGGCTCGACGGCTTGGGCCAGAGGCTCGAGATCGCCAACGCTTTTGCACACCGCGAGGGCCTGGGCCACGAGCCCGAGGCAGTTACGGACGCGGCATTAGGGCCGCTTGCATCGGCGGAGACGCGCCGCGCTATTGCCCGCGCCGAGAGCCGACCGCAGGCGTTGGCCTTGTTATTGATGGCCCCGGAATTCCAGCGGAGGTGATCATGCTGTCGAGCAGTCTTGTTCCGACGCGCCGCGAACTTCTACTCGGTTCAAGCGCGCTGTTCGCCTGGGCCTTAGTGCCCGGCAAGGCGCACGCGGAAGGCCGCGACCCGCGCTTTCTGACCGTAGTCCTGCGCGGCGCGGTCGATGGGCTCGCCGTCGTCGCACCGGTCGGCGACCCCGATTGGCTCAAACTGCGCGGCGACAAGGCGCTGACGTTGGAAGGTCAGACGCCCGCGTTGCCGCTCAACGGCTTCTTCGCATTGAACCCAGCGATGCCGAACCTGCATCGGCTTTATCAGGCAGACCAGGCAACGATCGTGCACGCGGTGGCGACACCGTACCGCGAGCGCTCGCATTTCGACGGGCAGGACGTGCTGGAGAGCGGGGAAGTGAAGCCGGGCGCTGTCGATACCGGGTGGCTCAACCGCGCGCTCGGAGCGCTCGAGCCGGGCGAACGGGTCGCTGCGTCGGAGCGGCAGGCCTTCGCCGTCGGACCGATCGCGCCGCTTGTCGTGCGCGGCCCGGCGCCGGTGCTGGCCTGGGTGCCGCCGCGGCTGCCGCCGGTCGGCGACGATACGACCATGCGTCTGCTGGATCTCTACAACCATACCGATCCGACGCTGGCTCGAGCGCTCGAGGAGCGCAACGGGCTAGCCGCAATCGCCCGTGCCGGCGGCGTGACGAGCGAGCCGGACGATGATCGTCCGGCGCTGCAGATCGGCGGGATCGAGCAAGTCCGCAAATACTTCGCCGAGGCGGCCGGCGCCGCAGCAAAATTCCTGGCGCGCGCGGAGGGTCCGCGGGTCGGTGCGCTGGCCTTGGACGGCTGGGACACCCACGTCAACGAGGGCATTGCCAAGGGGCGGTTGGCGAACTTGCTCGGAGCTCTCGATGGCGCCATCGCCGAGATCGAGACCAATATGGGCGATGCTTGGCGCGAAACGGCCGTCGTGTTCGTCACGGAGTTTGGCCGCACGGCGCGCATTAACGGCAATGACGGCACCGATCACGGCACGGCGACGGTTGCTATCCTTGCCGGAGGCGCGCTCAAGGGCGGTCGCGTGCTTGCCGACTGGCCGGGTCTCAAGGAGGCCGATCTGCACGAACGCCGCGATTTGAGGGCCACGACCGATCTCCGCGCGGTGTTGAAGGGGCTGCTCAGAGATCACCTACGTGTCGACGAGCAGGTGTTGGGGACCAATGTGTTTCCCGACAGCGTTACCGTGCCGCCGATACCTGGTCTGCTTGCCTGAGCATCCGTCCGGCGCCCACTGAACCTCGTCTGCGGAGCGACCCGACCGATCTTCGCGGGACGATGGCGCTTCTCAAGGCGCTGTGGAAGCTGCGTCCGCCCGGCGAACCCGAAGCCTCGGGCGCGCGGCTCGTCCGGCGATGGCGCGAAAAGCGACTGCTCGCAAGACTTGATCGGGATTGGCCAGGGGGCTTCACCCTGCATCGCACGGGTGATCTGATCTACGTACCGCACCCGCTCGACGCGCGCGGCCGGCATGCGCTGCTCCATCCGCCGCGCGCTCACCCCGCAGCGCTGGCCTTTTTGCCGCCAGGTGGGGTCGCGATCGACGTCGGAGCCAATCTCGGCGAATGGACTGTTCCGCTCGCCCGCGCTGTCGGGGCGAGCGGACTGGTTCTTGCTTGCGAGCCGGCACCGCTTACCGCCAAGGCTCTTGAAGCCACGCTTGCCGCCAACGCGCTACGCCAAGCTGAAGTCATCCGCTGCGCCGTCGGCGACCATGACGGCAACGCGGCATTTGGCGTACCTGTCGTAACCTCGGCACAAACCGATTCTGGTACCGCGCGTATTGGAGCTGCCGGTCCTGGCTGCGACGTGTTTAGCGTCCCACTGAGCAGCCTCGATTCCCTCGCCACCGAGCGGGGCCTACGCCGGGTCGATGTGATCAAAATCGATGTCGAGGGTCATGAGAAGCAGGTGCTGGACGGAGCCGAGGCCACGCTCGATCGGTTTCGGCCGACGCTGGTAATCGAGACCGGACACGAGGCCGAGGGCGGCCGCGAAGCCATCCATGACCGGCTGCGCGGCCTCGGCTATCGGATGCTCGGCATTCTTCTCGATTATGGTATGGCGGAGGCCGATTGGGACGCGTATGTCTCACTCGAGACCCCGTTTTCTCGGGGCGAGGCACACAACCTGCTGCTCGTCCCGGAACGGTCTACGTCGATGCTCGCTTAGTACACCCCTTTCAGCGGGGTGGTTTCGCGTTTTTCGACCGCGCCGCCGGTGTCGGTGGTGCCCTCGTAGCCGAGGAGCTTGCTCGACAGGCTCTGATCGGCAACGGCCGCGTTGGGATCGGGCACCTGGCCGTTGCGCGCGCCGACGTCGGGCAGCCCGTCCTCGGAGCGGCGCAAGCGGAAATTAGATGCTTGCTTGCCAGGCTCACCCGGCCCGGCTTGCTCGATCACCTGTTTGGCCTCCTGGTCGGAGCTCTTCTCCTGCGGCCGCGATGCTCCGGGCTGCGGCGGCCTCAGCTCAAAATCGGGTGGGATCGTCAGCGGCGCTCGCGATTCGACGGCGAACTCGTCGGGTAAGGTCGGTTCGAGGCCCATCGATTTTTTGAAATCGCTGCAGCCCGCAATCAGCAATGGCCCAGCGAGGCTCAGAATGCTCAAGGCAGCAAGACCGCGGCCCGCGCCGCGAACCCGGTAAAGAGTGAACATGGCAGACCCCCTCCCTGCACGGAATTTAATGCGCTTCCCGCCGCAGAAGCAAGCCATCGAGCAGCATCACCGCGACGCCTACGCAAATCGCGCTATCGGCGACATTGAACGCTGGCCAATGCCATAATCCGGTGTGAAAATCGAGAAAATCAACCACGGCGCCAAAGCGAATTCGATCGATGACATTACCGATCGCACCACCGATGATCAGACCGATTGCGACGGCGAGCAGCGAGCTTTCGACGCGGCTCAGCCAATAGATCAGCACGGTAACGATCGCCGCAGCGACAAGCGAGAACAGCAGCGCGTTCAATCCTCCGCCGCCGTTGAACAAGCCGAAGCTCATGCCCCGATTGTAGATCAGGACGACGTTGAAGAATGACGTGACATTCTCGTGCTGGCCCGCCGCGTTACCGGCGAAGTAAAGCCGGACGGCCGCCTTGCTGAGCTGATCGAGGACTACAACCGCAATCGCCGCGGCGAGGCCGCGCGCCAGCATCATGCGGCGGTCGTCGGGACGAGGCTTCGATCGACGACGGCGGCGCAGCGCTGGCACAGATCGGTGTGCCCCGGAACTTGCCCGACTTCGGGCAATACCCTCCAGCAACGCTCGCAGCGATCGCCCGACGCGGCGGATATGCGCACCCCGACATCGCAGACGTCCGGCAATGTGAATGCGTCGTCCGGAACCGGACCGGGCTGGACCGTCCCCGCCGAAGTGATGCACAGCTCGGCAAGATCGACATCGCGGAGGATCTCGATGAGCCGTTCCGGGACGAATAGCTCGACCGCGGCCTGCAGGCTCGAGCCGATCTTTTTCTCGCCGCGCGCGATTTCGAGCGCGCCAGTAACGACGCGGCGGAGATCGCGCAACTTCGCCCATCGCTCGCTGAGTTCGTCGGCCCGCCAGGCAACCGGCACATCAGGGAACAATTCGAGATGGATGCTATGCCCCGGTCCGTCGCCGTGCCGGGCGAGCCAAGCCTCTTCGGCAGTAAAGCAGATGACCGGGGCTAGCCAGCGAATGAGACAGTCGAAGCAGCGATCAAGCACCGTGCGAGCGGCCCGCCGCCTGACGTCGTCAGGCGCGTCGCAGTAAAGCCGGTCCTTACGGATGTCGAAGTAGAACGCCGATAAGTCAACAGCGCAAAAATTGTGCATCGCTGTGAACATTCCGTGGAAATCGAACGCCTCGACCGCATCGCGCACGATCTGATCGAGTTCTGCCAGACGGTGCAGCACCCAGCGTTCGAGTTCCGGCATCGTCTCGACACCGACCGCCTCGGATGCCGAGAAGCCGTCGAGCGCGCCCAGAAGATAGCGCAGAGTATTCCGCAGGCGGCGGTAGACGTCGCCGTGGTGCTTGAGGATCTCCGGCCCGATGCGCACATCCTCCGTGTAATCGGAGCCGACCGCCCACAGGCGCAGGATGTCGGCGCCGCTCTGCTGCAAGATTTCTTGCGGCGCAATAACATTGCCGACCGATTTCGACATCTTGCGCCCCACCTCATCGAGCACGAAGCCGTGGGTCAGCACTGCTTTATAGGGGGCGCGACCGCGGGTGCCGCAGGCCTCGACCAGCGAAGATTGAAACCAGCCACGATGCTGGTCCGAGCCCTCGAGATAGAGATCGGCAGGCCATTTGAGTTCTGGCCGCCGCTCGAGCACAAAGGCGTGCGTCGAGCCTGAATCGAACCACACCTCGACGACGTCGGTGACCTTCTCCCACTCGGCGGGGTCGTAGGCGTTGCCGAGGAACTGCACTGGGTCGGTGCTAAACCAAACGTCCGCCCCGGCGCGCTCGACGGCGGCGGCGACACGTTCGACGACTGCAGGATCGCGCAGCGGCTCGCCGGTTTCGCGGTGTGTGAACACCGCGATCGGCACGCCCCAGGCGCGCTGGCGCGAGACGCACCAATCGGGCTTGCTCTCGACCATCGCCTCGATCCGGTTTTTGCCTTGCGGCGGAATGCAACGCGTCTTGGCGATCGCTGCCAAGGCTTTCTGCCGCAGGCCGTGGGTTTCCATGCTGATGAACCACTGCGGCGTATTGCGAAAGATCAATGGTGCCTTTGAGCGCCAGGAATGCGGATAGGAATGCACGAGCGTACCGCGAGCCAAGAGCCCGCCGGCAGCCTCGATCGCAGTGATTACTGCTCCGTTGGCATCTCCCTGCTTGCCGTCCGGCCGATAGACCGACCGGCCGGCGAAGAGCGGCACCTGCGGCAAATAGACCCCGTCCGACCCGACCGTGTCCGGCACCGGGAGACCGTTTGCTTGGCCAAGATCGAAATCGTCGGCGCCGTGTCCCGGGGCGATGTGAACGAGGCCGGTTCCTTGGTCCGCTTCGACAAACCCAGCCGCAAGCAACGGTACGTCGAAATCGTAGCCTTGGCCAAAGAGCGGATGACGGGCGACCGTCCCGGCCAGCGCCCGACCCGAGAACCGGTCGAGCACCGAGCGCGCCTCGATCCGAGCGTGTTCCGCGACCTCTTGGACCAGTGGTTCGGCGATGACCAGCGTCTCGCCGCGCTGGGCACGACTTCCCTCAGCGACGCTGTCGACCCGGATCACCACGTAGTCGAGCGCGGGGCTGAACGCGATCGCACGGTTGCCCGGCAGGGTCCACGGTGTCGTCGTCCAGATCAGCGCCGCGGCATCGGCGAGCGCCGGCCGCTCGGACCGCACCACCGGAAACCGCACCCAAACCGTGGTCGATCGGTGGTCGTAATATTCGACCTCCGCTTCGGCGAGTGCCGTCTGCTCGACAACCGACCAAAGAACCGGCTTGGAGCCTTTGTAGAGGCCGCCATTGACGAGGAATTTGCCGATTTCCCGAACGATCTGCGCCTCGGCCGTATAAGCCATCGTGGTATAAGGATTCTCCCAATCACCGATCACGCCGAGCCGCTTGAAGTCACGCTTCTGCGCCTCGATCCAATAAGCCGCGAACTCGCGGCATTCGCGGCGAAACTGGTCGATCGGCACGCTGTCCTTGGATTCGTTCTTCGCCCGGTATTGCTCCTCGATGATCCATTCGATTGGCAGGCCGTGGCAGTCCCAGCCCGGAACATAGGGCGCGTCCTTGCCGAGCATCTGCTGCGATCGGTTGACCACGTCCTTGAGGATCTTGTTGAGCGCGGTCCCGAGATGGATCTCGCCATTGGCGTAGGGCGGGCCATCGTGCAGGACGAATTTCTCCCGTCCGCGCGAGACCTCACGCAGCCGGTGATAGAGGTCCATCGCCTCCCAGCGCGCCAAAATAGGGGGCTCGCGCTTCGGCAAGTCTCCGCGCATCGGGAAGTCGGTCTTGGGCAGAAAGACGGTCGGACGATAATCCGTGGGCATTGGCACAGCATTTTTCAGAACGAAGCGCGAAAATAGGGACGGACGCCGGAGGCGTCAACGCGGCCCCGTTTGCAGGGGTTTCACGGCACAACCTGGACGTCGTCGAAATTCAGCGCAGATAAGGATATATTTCGCCTTGACCCCACAAGTGGGGACGGGAGGCTATCCCATGTATCCGTATAAACCGATCGGACATTCCGTAAGACGTATCGTGGCGATTTGCTTTGCCGTAGCCAGTTTGGCGATCGCGATGTCCATTGGCGCGTATGCGGCGACCCCCAAGGCAGCGAAACCGACATCGTCGGCGAAAAGCGAGGCAACACCGGAGAAAATCCAAGAGCTGATGGCGCTGCTGGCTGATCCGAAGGTGCGTGATTGGCTGGAAAAGGAGAGCAAGGCGGAAGCCGCCCAGGAGCGGGAAGCAGATGGGCAGGCAAATTCGATCTCGCACGAATTCGACTCGCATGTCGCTGCGGTTCGCGAGCACATCGTCGCGCTCGGCGCGGCGCTTCCGGATTTGCCAAACCAATTCGAGCATGCCGCTGCGCTCGTCTCCGCCGATCTTGGAGATCGCGGAAGAGTCAAGGTCCTGCTGCACCTCGCTCTGTTTGTGGCGTTGGGCTTTGGCGTCGAGTGGCTGTTTCGCAAGGCGACAGAGAGGGTCCGACGGCATCTCGACGACCACCCACTCGAGACGGTCAACGATCGCCTGCGGGTCGTCGCCACACGCTTCGCGTTTGCCGTCGGTGTGGTGGCGGCGTTTGCCCTTGGCAGCATTGGCCCCTTCCTCGCCTTCGATTGGGCGCCGCTGTTTCGCGAGATGGTCTTGGGCTACCTCCTCGTCTTTCTCGTGATCCGTGTGGCGATCGCCATTGGCCATTTCTTGCTGGCCCCGCATCACGAGCGTTTCCGGATCATTCCCACAGATACGGTGGCTGCGCGATTCTGGTGTCGGCGTATCGCCGCCTTTATCGGCTTATTTGCCCTCGGTTGGGTGGAGTTTGGGCTGCTGGATAGGCTTGGGCTCTCCCTGGAGAGCCGCCAGCTCGTCGCTTACGTCCTCGGCCTTGGGCTCCTCGCCATTGCGCTGGAAGCAGTTTGGCGCCGGCCGGTCGCGCTGATGGACGACGCGGATGCGCTGCCGCACACAACCCATCGCCTCGGAAGCGGCGCGCAGAACGCCTTGCTGACAATCGGCATCGTGCTTTTGTGGGTGCTTTGGGTACTCCACGCCATGGCGAGCTTTTGGCTTGTTCTGGTCGTCATCATCCTGCCGCTCGCGATCCGCGTGAGTCGCCGCGCGGTCCAGCACTTACTCCGGCCGCCTGGCTCCTCGCAGGTCGCCGAAGGCCCGCCCAGCGTCATTGCTGTGAGCCTCGAGCGCGGCATTCGCGCGTTGCTCTTCGTCGCCGCCGCAGCGGTGCTCGCCTGGGGCTGGGGTATCGATCTCGCGCAGCACCTCACCACCGGGGAAGACACGCTGTTCGCTCGCCTCGTGCACGGCGTGTTGAGCGCGGTCGTGATACTCCTCGTCGCCGACGTCCTGTGGCACGCCATAAAGGCGGCGATCGACCGCAAGCTCGCCGAAGCCGAAGACCCGGGGTTGCCGAACACCGAGGAGGCGCGAAAGCGGGCGCGACTCCGTACCTTGCTGCCGATCTTTCGCAATATTTTGTTCGTCGTCGTCGGCACGGTTGCCGTCTTGATGGCATTGTCGGAACTGGGTGTGCAAATCGGGCCGCTGGTCGCCGGCGCGGGTGTCCTCGGTATCGCTGTCGGTTTCGGCGCGCAAACCTTTGCCCGCGACGTCATTGCCGGCATGTTCTATTTGCTGGACGACGCGTTTCGGGTCGGCGAATATATCCAGGCCGGCAACTACAAGGGCACGGTCGAAGGCTTCAGCATTCGTTCGGTCAGACTGCGGCACCACCGCGGCCCTGTCTATACGGTGCCCTTCAGCCTGCTGGGCGCGGTCCAAAACCAGAGCCGCGACTGGGTCATCGACAAGATCGCGATCGGCGTCACCTATGACAGCGATCTTGAAAAGGCCAGAAAGGTGATCAAGCAAATCGGCCTTGACTTGCAAAAGGACCCGGAATTCGCGCCGCTGATCCTTGAGCCCCTGAAGATGCAGGGTGTCGACAACCTCGGCGACTATGCGGTGCAGATCCGAGCGAAGATGATGACCCTGCCCGGGGAGCAGTTCGTCATTCGGCGCAAGGCCTACGCGATGATCAAGAAGGCGTTCGACGAGAATGGCATCAAATTCGCCTTCCCGACCGTGCAAGTCGCCGGCGACGGCGAACCCTCTACCGCTGCGGTCGCGCAGCGCGGCCTGGAGCTGACCCATCCCGCAGCGGCCGCGGCGGAGTAAAAGCGGTGCCTTATTCCGGTGGCGGGACGTTGGCGAGCAGCGCCCGCGCCTGAGCGGCGTCCTCGGCGATCTGCGCCTTCAGTGCGTCGAGCCCGGCGAATTTGCGCTCCGGGCGGATGAAATCGACGAGCGCTACCCGCAGATGGCGCCCATAGAGATCGACGTCGGTATTAAACAAGTGGGCTTCGAGCCGCGGCACCAGTCCGCCGACCGTCGGCCGCAACCCTAGATTGGCGACTCCGTCGACGGTATGGCCGTCGAGCGGATCATCGGGACCGTCGCCGCACACTCGCACGGCGTAAACACCAAAGGCGGGGCGAATATAGTCGTCGAGACCGAGATTGGCTGTCGGAAAGCCGATCGTCCGCCCGCGCCGATCGCCAGTGGCGACGCGGCCGTCGATCTCCCAGAACCGGCCGAGCAATGTCGCCGCCTCGCGCGGGTTCCCGGCCTTCAACAGCTCACGGATATGGGTCGAGGAATAGATCGTTGCAGCCGCGTCGCGGACCGGCTCGAGCACCGTGACACTAAATCCCTGCTCGGTCCCCGCCACCCGAAGCAGGTCGGGTGTCCCGCGGCGGCGGTTGCCAAAGGTGCAATCCCAGCCGACGATGACGTGGCTGGCACCGATCGCCCCGACGATCACCTCGGCGATAAAGTCCTCGGCACTCTTGGCGGCAAAGCCGAGATCGAAATGCTGGATGAACAGCAAGTCCACGCCGAGCCGGGCCAATTCGCGCTCTTTGACGCGGAACGGTGTCAGCCGGAACGGCTCGGCCGCGGGCAGGAACACGCTCCGCGGGTGCGGCTCGAAAGTCAGTACCGCGGTCGGTCGGCCCTCCGTCTGCGCTCGGTCGCGGACTTGGCCGAGCAGCACCGCGTGGCCGCGATGCAGGCCGTCAAAATTGCCTATCGTGAGGACCGAACCACGCGCGTGGTTCGAATCGGGGCCGGGGTGGCGGATGACGCGGATCACGAGAGCAGGGTGCCTCGTCTTCGGGCAAGTGCCGCGAAAATAGCCCGAGCCAGGGTCCGAAGATAGGGTCGCGCGACGTTGTCGCTGTTCGTGGCAACCGCGGAGCGTTTAGGCCGGCCTCCTTTGCGGGAAATGCGCAAAATCGTCGGCCAGCCCAGCCGTGGCAGACGACCACGGCGTCGGGCTCGGCAGACACCTCGACAGGCAAGGCGCTACAAGGCAATCCGCGACCCGCGTCAGAGTACTCCTTCCTCGTCAATCCCGGTCAGCTGCAAATAGTCCGCAACACCGGCGGCGAGGATCGCGGCGAGCCGGCGGCTCGTGGTCATCACCGCTCCGAGTACGCTAATGACGGAGTTGCATAAAGATCAGAGCGACCGTCGCGGCCAGATTTGATCCGACCATGCATTTGAGGATTCCGAGATCGGTCTCGATTTTCGCAAACCTGTTCTCGTAGGCGGCCACTGTCTCCGCGGCCCTGCGAGCCTTTTCTTCATTGGCTCCGGCGTCCTTCAAGGCGTCGTAAAGCTCCGTAATCATCGTAGTCATAGAATTGTCCGATCAAACAACATCCCTGAAATCTCACTCCTCGCCGCATCCCGATAAATGGCACCAGGAATCCGGTTCGTCCACGCCGACGCCGGCGGCGAGGATCACGGCGAGACGCCGGGTCTGGCTCAGCTTTTCTCGCCCATCGCCAGGCGCAGACCCGACACGACCAGCTCGCGGTCCTCGGCCTTTCGTAGCTGGCGGGCGTCTGTCATTACGACAGTGGTAATCGCTCGGAGCCGCGCGACGATCTCTCGTGCATCGTCGAGCCGACCCATATGGGCATAGCAGGCGGCGAGCCAGCGATGAGGAGCTGGGTTGCCAGGATCCTCCTGGATTGCGAGGAGCAGGTTCGGCACGGCCTGGTCAAAACGCTTGGCCAAGAAATAGGCCCCGCCTAATACAGACATCGATGTGCCGATGCGGGCGCGAGGACTGAGGCGCAGCGCAGCTTCCACATGCTCGATCGCGATATCGGGCCGGCCTGCCCATTGCCTGAGGACGCCACTGATGTACCACCCGCGGGCGGAATTCGGATCGAGCGCCAGGGCGCGGTCGACCAACGCCATCATGGCGTCGATGTCCTCGCCAAAATAGGCCAGCGCGTGAGCGGCAGTTGCTAAAATGCCCGGGTCCTCGCCGGCTACTTCCAGTGCCCGCCTTGCAAAATCGGCACCCCTCAGACGGTCCGCCGCGGGATCTTGGCTCCGATCGTCCTGAACCAGCCGATGGCAGCAGACCGCGGCCCAGGCGAGCGCCGGCCCGTAATGCGGATCGCGCGCAATCGCCTGCTCCAACAGGTGCAGCGCGTCAGGGGTTTGCTTTAGCGACGACAAAAACATCGCGTAGCCGCGCAGATAGAGGTCGTAGGCGGTCAGATCGACGGTCGGGCGGCCGGCCGAACGTTCGGTCTCCGCGGCCTGTAGCGTCGGTTCGATAACGCCGGCTACACTCGCCGCCACCTTGTCCTGAGGCTCGAAGACATCCTCGAGCAAGCCGTCGAACCGATCTGCCCACAGATGCGTGCCAGCGACCGTATCGATCAGCTGCCCGGTAATGCGGACCCGGTTACCGGCTTTGCGCACCGAGCCCTCAAGCACATAGCGAACCCCGAGTTCGCGCCCAACCTGCTTCACGTCGACCGCTTGGCCCTTGTACGTGAAACTCGAATTGCGGGCGATGACGAAGAGCCAGCGGATGCGGCTGAGCGCGGTGATGATCTCCTCGACCATGCCGTCGGCGAAATAGTCCTGCTCGGGGTCGCCGCTCAGATTGGCAAAGGGGAGGACCGCGACCGACGGCTTGTCCGGTAACGGCAGCATCGCTGCTGGTGATGCGGATGCCCCGACACCGCGTACGCGGAAGACGCGGACGGGTCGCGTGATGTTCTTGAGGCTCTGCTGGCCGATGTCCTCGAAGACGAGGTCGAGGCGGCCTGCGGCGTCCTCTTGAACCCGCACCGACACGCAGATGCCGCCGGGCTCGGCCAGAGCTTCGAGCCGCGCCGCGACATTAACGCCGTCACCAAAGATGTCGCCATCCTCGACGACGATGTCGCCCATATGGATGCCGATACGGAACTCGATGCGGCGTTCCAGCGCCAGCGGGGTATTCCTCTCGGCAACCGCCGCCTGCATCTCGGCGGCACACCTGAGCGCATCGACGACGCTGGCGAACTCCACGAGCAACCCGTCGCCGGTGGTCTTGACGATGCGACCGCGATGGCCGGCGATTTTCGGATCGATCACCTCGGCGCGAAGTACCATGAGCCGGGAGAGGGTGCCTTCCTCGCCGGCCTCGATCAGCCGCGAGTAGCCGGCGATATCGGCCGCTAGGATCGCCGCGAGCCGGCGTTCGACACGGCCTCCTTGCCCGGCCTCCATGGCGCCTCCTTGATTGCGGAGATCGTACACCAATTAGCCGCCGGCGCGCATTAAGCATGAGGCCCGACTGACTCGGTTCGCCATCTTCGCGTCAAGATCTAAGCGTATCTGTTCGAGAGCCTGGAAGGGCGCTTGCGGCCCGTTCCCGGTTATTTCCCGCTTATGTGGATTTTTCCCGGTTTCCCGGACCAAAAATTCCCGGTTATCTCTCCGGCGATCCACGGTCGAAGTGTATCTAAGTATTTGATCTAAAGCCATTATCTGCGGCAGGCTCGGCGCTTTGTCGGACCTATCCGGGTTTCTCGCGGGAATTTTGCCGTGAAACCGGGAATTTGCTCGCCCGCGGCTGAACAACAAAGGGGCGCCTTAGAGGCGCCCCTTTGGCTGTTGCGCGGGGCGGCCGCTCAGGTTTCGCGGCTCGAAAAGCGCACTGTCGTGGCGCGGGCGCGGTAGTCGGTCTTGACGTTGACAAAACCGACCATGCCCTCCTCGACCTTTTTCCAGGCGCGCTGCAAAGCCGGGCGGATGCCCTCGGGTTCTTCGACATACTCGGCGTAGCAGCCGAGCGCCTCGGCCATCTTGTCGTAGCGGGTGTAGCCGAGGTCGCGCCCGGGCTTGTTGCGCTCGGGGTCGGCGGTCCAGCCGCCGTTCAGGCTGATGATGCAAAGCAGCGGCAGTTTGTGCCGCACCGCGGTGTCGAGCTCCATCGCGTTCTGCCCGAAGGAGCCGTCGCCATGCAGGCAGATGACCTGTGCGGAGGGCTTGGCGGCCTTGGCGCCGACCGCGAAGGGCAATCCCACGCCCATCGTGCCAAAGGGGCCGGAATTGAGCCGGTGGCCGGGGACAAAGGTCGGGATCGACTGGCGGCCGAAATTGAGGATCTCCTGCCCGTCGACCGACAGGATCGCCTCGCGCTGCATGAAGTTCTTGACCTCCTCGCAGAGCCGGAGCGGATGGATGTCGCCATCGGTCGGGTAGTTGCCCCCGGCGCGCAGGCGCTTTTTGGCCTCGCCGTCGGCGAGCTTCTGGCGCCAGGGCTGGAACCGGTCGGCGGTCCTCGCATCGACCGCCGCGCACAATTGCTGCAGCACCGACTTGCAGTCGCCGACGACCGGGATGTCGATGTTGCGTGCCGAGTTGCCCATCTCCTCGGGGTCGATATCGATGCGCGCGATCTTGGCCGAGGCGCTGAAGCGCGGCGGCAAGGCGTGCCCGATCACATAATTCGTGCGGGTGCCGAGGATGATGATCAGATCGGCCTCGCGGAACGCGTCGTTGCGCATCGTCAGGTAGGAATAGGGGTGGTCGTCGGGGACGACGCCGCGTCCCTGCGGGGTCGTGTAGAACGGGATCCCGGCCTTCTCGACAAAGGCCTTCATTTCGTCCCAGGCGTGCGACCACAGCACACCGCTGCCCGAGACGATGATTGGCTGGCGCGCCTCTCTGATCGCATCGACCAGCGCGTTCAGCGCTTTGGGTTCGGCATAGGGGCGAGCCCTGACGATCGGCCGGCCGCAATAGCTCCAATCGACATCGGCCTCGTCGACCGTGGTGTAGAGCACGTCGCCGGGGAAATCGAGATAGACCGGGCCGGGCTTGCCGTTCAGCGCCTTCTGAAAGGCGAAGTTCACCTGCTGCGGCATCCGCTTTAGATTGTGGACGCGGTCGGCGTATTTGACGCAGGGCTTCATCGCCGCAACCTGGTCGATTTCCTGAAACACCTGGCGGCCGAACTGGCTGATCGGGCTCGAGCCGCCGAGTGCCACGACCGGGCAGCCGTCGATCAGCGCGTTGGCGAGGCCGGTGCCGAAATTCAGGGTCGCCGGGCCGCTCGCCGCCATGCACACACCCGGCCCCTGGGTTACCCGCGAATAGGCCTGCGCCATATAGGCCGCACCCTGCTCGTGGCGGGTGTCGATCAGGCGGATGCCTTCCTTGATCGAGCACAGCTCGGCATCGAGCATCGGCCCGCCCATGATGAAGAAGATGTCCTTCACACCCTGCGCCTTCAGGCACCGGGCAAGGATCTCGTTACCCGTTAATTCCGCCATCTGAGTTACCTCCTCTTTCCGACTACGCCGCATCCTTCGAGACGGCGCTTCGCGCCTCCTCAGGATGAGGAATTACTCAGGATCACCTCATGCTGAGGAGCGCCCGTAAGGGCGCGTCTCGAAGCACGCACGATCTCGATGTACTGTCAGATCACCCCTTCTTTCTTCAGAGCATCGACATCACCGGCGCTCATGCCGAGCCATTCGCCGAGGACTTGCGTCGTGTGCTGTCCGAGCAGCGGGGCGGGCTCGAGTTTCGGCGGCTTCCCATCGAAGCGCACCGGCCAGGACGGCATCTTGAACGGCCCGGTCGGGTGCTGGGCCGTCTGCAGGATGCCGCGCTCGGTAAAGCTCGGCTCGTTCATCAGCTCCGTCGTGTCGAGCACAGCCCCCGCCGGTACACCGGCGCCGCCGATCAGGCGCATCGCCTCGTGCTTGTCGCGCCGCTTTGTCCAGTCGGCGACCATCGCGTTGACCTCTTCGATGCGCTCGCCGCGGGCTTGCGCGGTCTCGTAGCGCGGGTCGCCGATCAGCTCCTCGCGGCCGAGGAGCTTGAGGAGGCGGTGCCAGTGGTCCTTCTGGCGGGAAAAGACATAGATCCAATCATTGGGCCCGCCCGGTGCGCAGGGAAAGATCCCCGATGGTGCCGTGTTGCTGCGGTTGCTGTTGCGGGGTGCGGCCCGGCCGAGCACCGCCTGCGTCTGAAACGCGAAGCGGATGTAGTGCAGCATCGCGTCCTGCATCGCCACTTGCAGCCGCCTGCCCTGACCGGTGGCGCGGCGCTCGTAGAGCGCGCCGAGAATGCTGATCGCCATCACCATGCCGGTGCCGGTGTCGCCGAGCGAAACGCCGGGCCTGATCGGTGGCCCGTCGGGCTCTCCGGTGATGCTCATCGTGCCGCCGGAAGCCTGGGCGATCATGTCGAAGGCGAGGTTTTTCTCGTAGGGGCTGCCCTCGCCAAAACCCTTTACTTGGGCGTAGATGATGCCGGGGTTCAGCGCCCGGATCGCGTCATAGCCGAGGCCCAGTCGCTCGACGGTTCCGGGCGCCATGTTTTCGATCATCACGTCGGCCTTCTTCGCCATCTCTTTGACCAGCGCTAGGCCGCGCTCGGATTTGAGATTGACCGTGACAGATTTCTTGTTGGCGTTGAATTCGAAGAAATAGAACGAGTCTGGGCTACCGGGAGCGCCGGCAAAGGACGTCCGGCCGGGCTCGCCGCCATTGGGGTTCTCGACCTTGACGACTTCGGCGCCGAGCCAGGCGAGCGCCTCGGTGCAGGAGGGGCCCGCCTCGAACTGGGTCAGGTCGAGGACCCGGACACCGGCCAGGCATTGCAGGGGTGCACTGTTTTCCGTCATAAGGGCCAACTCCGATGAAACTTGGGTCGGCTACACGATAGCGCACCAACAGGGGCCCTCCAATGGCGAGCAACCAACCGAGCGTGTTCATCGACGGCGAAGCCGGTACGACGGGGCTCGGCATCCGTCAGCGCCTCGAAATGCTGCCCGGGATAACACTGCGCAGCCTGCCCGCGGGGCAGCGCAAGGATCGGTCGGCGCGGCAGGATATGATGGCAGCGTGCGATCTCGTCGTGCTGTGCCTGCCCGACGATGCTGCACGAGAGGCAGTCGGATTGGCCGGGGCGCTAGGCAGCGCTGCGCCAAAATTGCTCGACGCCAGCACAGCGCACCGGGTCGATCCCGAATGGACCTACGGCTTTCCGGAAATGGCGCCCGGTCAGCCTCGGCAGATCGCGGCGGCGAGCAAAGTTGCCAATCCCGGTTGCTACGCGACCGGTGCGATTGGCCTGCTGCGCCCGCTTGTCCAAGCGGGACTCGTCCCGCCCGACCATCCGATCGCGATCAGCGCGGTCAGCGGCTATTCCGGCGGTGGCAGATCGTTGATCGAAGCGCATGACCGCGACGGCGGCCCCGCCTTCGAGCTTTACGCGCTCGGTCTCGAGCACAAGCATGTGCCAGAGACCGAAGTCTATTCCGGGCTTTCGCGGCGGCCGATTTTCATTCCCTCGGTCGGGCATTTCCGCCGGGGCATGCTGGTTTCCATCCCGCTCTATCTTGAAAACCTGCCCGGGAGGCCCACCGGCTCCGATTTGCGGGATGCCCTGCGCGCCTTTTACGAGGGCTCCGAGCACGTGCAGGTCATGGCCGCCAACGCGCAGGACAAGCTCGAACCTCAGGCGCTCAATGGCACCAACCGGCTCGAGCTCTACGTGTGGGCTAATGAGGCACGCCGTCACGCACTGCTCGTCGCCCGTCTCGACAATCTCGGCAAGGGGGCGTCGGGGGCGGCGGTGCAGAATTTGCGGCTGATGCTGGATCTCGGCCTGGGACCCGACTGATCGAGGCACGTTTAAGCGGGGATTGGGGCATTGCTATGATCGAGCGCATCAGCGCCGTCACGCTTGCGACACACGACATGCGGCATGCTGTCCGGTTTTACCGAATGGTGGGATTTGAACTGCTTTACGGCGGTGAGGACGCTGCGTTCAGCAGTTTTCGCGCCGGCCCTGATTTTATGAACCTGATTGCCCAACCGCCTGAGCGCCGCTGGTCCTGGTGGGGACGACTGATATTCTACGTATCGGACGTTGATGCGCTATATTCCCGTCTCGTGGCCGCCGGCTGCCTGCCCGACGCCGCGCCGCGTGATGCCGAATGGGGCGAGCGCTTTTTCCACCTGACCGACCCCGACGGTCACGAGCTGAGTTTTGCTCGGCCGCTGCGGCCCTGAGCGAGTTCACCAGATCTTAACGCCGGACGTGGGAGGATTTCCCTCGACCCGTTTAAAGGTGGTGATTGTGCTCGCATTCCAGAGCGTCCCTCATTCCACCGGAGCACTCGAGGTGGAGCCCAGCGTCGAACATCGGTTTTCGCCGAGGGCGGCGATGATGTGCATCGTCATGTTTTCGGTACTCGGCTGGACAGCAGTTTTGGTGCCGCTGTGGGCGATCGCTCAATAACCCATACGGCGTATCGCCGCCGTGCTCACTGCCACCGCAGGGGGCGCCTTCGTCCGGCCTGGGGGATGCTCTAGCTAGATCTAAGCTTGCACTGGGTGCAGATTGTCCCGTCGCTTGGCGGCAGTATCGGCTTTTTCGAAGTCCGCCCGGGTAAAGCCATAGAGGCGAGCGCCGCCGTACAGGATCTTGCCGGCGATTTCGGGGGTGATGCTCGGATTGTTCAGTACCCGCGTCGATACCTCGGGGAAACTCGAGTCAAAATGCGGGAAATCGGTCGACACGCAGATATTGTCGGCCCCGCCGAGAAGCTCGGCGACCGACCCCACCTCGCGCTCCCCGCTCTCGATCGCTGAGAAGCAGTTGCGTTGCCAATATTCGAATGGCGAAAGCTTGAGATAGGGCGCGTCCGCGTCATGGTGTTGCCGGAGATCCCACTCGATTCGCCCCAGCAGTCCTGGGACCCACCAGCTTTGCGCTTCAAGGAATGCCACCTTTAGCCGCGGATAGAACTCGAAGATCCCACCCAACATCAGCGCGATTAGAGCGAGTTGCATCTCGGTCGAATGGCTGGCCACGTGTCGCATGAAGCGGTTCTCGCCAAAGCGGGGCTCGATCGTCGAATAGTACGATCCGGTTCCTTCGTGAAAGCACAGCGGGACGTCGAGGTCTTGAAGTAGGCTGTAGAGCGGGTCCCAATAGGTGGAGTGCCAGTAGCGGCCGTTGACGTAATTGGGCCGCACAAAAGCTCCAACCGCACCATAGTCGCGAACGCAACGATCGAGCTCCTGGCAGGCGAGGTTGACATCGTGGATCGGGAGCATCGCCGCCATCTTTAGCTGGTCGGGGCTGTGCTGACAGAAATCGTGCAGCCAGTCGTTGTAGGCCCGGGAGATCGCGGCAGACAGCTGTGGATCCATATTGTCGCGAGCGAGAAACGATAACCCCACCGTCGGGAACAGCACGGCAATGTCGATTCCCTCCATCTCCATGCCCATGATTTGGGCTTCGGCGTCGTACCCGCGCTCGACGGCAAACATGACGTTCGTGTTGGCGCGGGCGGAGACGAGCGGTCCTCGTATCCGGTTGTATTGCGAGATGTTGCCGTCGTTGCTGATCGGCGAGCCGTCGAAAAACCACAACGGCCGGCGGCGCATCCCGGTGCTTCCGGAATTGGTCGGGCGCAACGACGATGTGACACGCTGCTTGAATGCCGGGTCGAGATATTTATCAAACAGATCGATCGGCTCCATGATGTGCATGTCGCAATCGACGAACCGGTAGCCGTCTTTCATGACGTCATCCCTTTCGCACTGATGAGAAACTCGCTCGAGACGGGCGTCGCCCAACAGGACTGCTCAGACCTGGATTTCGAGTTTAGCCTCGATCCCGACGGGTTTGCACGCGTCCCGGAGGCCGCTACGTGCAAAGGTATCGACGATCAACAAAGCAGTCCGCGACACAAGAGAATGGCCGGAACAAAGTTCCGGCCAAGTTTGAACAGGGAGGCTTCACGTCTGGGAGACGTGAGGGTCCGCAGACCCTCTTTCCGGGCACAAGTCCCGGAAACTAGCGTCGGCGAGAGACGCCGACAGAAACTCGCTGCGTCAAAACGCATGCTTAACATGGAGCATTCTGCGCGCGACCACCACCCGGAATTTCTTCTGGCTCGTCTGCAAAAACTGCAACGCTCCGAGGGGATGAATTTTCAACACTCACAAAGTCAGCTGAGTCGCGTTTCAGCTACCTTGCGCAATAAGAAATCACGGAAGACACTGATTCGCTTAGAGGAACGCAGTTCTTCCGGGTAGACGAAATAAGCTTCGACTGGTGGCCCGGTCAGTTCAGGCAGGACACGAACGAGTTCGGTATATTCGTTGGCCATGAAATCGGGTAGCGCGCAGATTCCCAGCCCGCTGACCACGGCGCGAAGCATGCCGTAGAAATTGTTCACCGTAAGAATCGGCTTGCGCTCCCGCCCGGGCTTGGTCCCGGTGTCTAGCAGCCAGTTGATGTTCTGCACCGGCGGCCGAGCATCGTCGCCATAGACGATCAGCCGGTGCTTGTCGAGGTCGTCGGACCTTTGCGGTGTGCCATGCTTCTTGATGTATTCGGGCGCGGCATAGATATGAACCTGGACACTGACGAGGTGACGCTGGATCAGATCCGGCTGGCGCGGCGGTGCCATGCGAATCGCCACATCTGCTTCGCGCATGGACAGGTCGAGCTCGGCATCATCGACCACCAAGCTGACCTGAATTTCGGGGTAGAGGTCGAGAAATTCGCGGATACGCGGTGTCAGCCAAGTCGAACCGAAGGCCACCGTGGTCTGGATCTTTAGCGGTCCTTTGGGCCGGTCCTTCGATTCGGAGATCAAGCCCTCCGCCATCGACAGCTTGGCAAATACGTCGCGTGCGGTTCGGAACAGCAGCTCACCCTGCTCGGTCAGGATCAGGCCGCGGGCGTGGCGGTGAAACAGCGGAACACTCAGGCTTTCCTCGAGCGCGCTGATCTGCCGGCTGACCGCGGATTGGCTAAGATTCAGTGACTCGCCGGCGTGCGTGAAGCTGCCCGCCTCGGCCACCGCGTGGAAGACCCGCAACTTGTCCCAATCCATCCCTAATTCCCCTGGAGCGTCCCGATAGGATTCGGCGCCCGTCTACTATCCTGCTGCGTGCACGTTCACAGGTTCCTCCTGCGCTGCCAGAAACTTCTCCGCCTCGAGCGCGGCCATGCACCCCATCCCGGCGGCGGTGACTGCCTGGCGAAAGATCTTGTCTCTGACGTCGCCCGCGACAAAAACCCCCGGGATCGCGGTTTCGGTCGAGTCCGGGCGGGCAAGGATGTAACCCTCGGGGTCGAGCGGAAGCTGTCCGGCGACGAACTCGGTCACCGGCGTGTGCCCGATGGCAATGAAGACGCCGTCGCAAGGTTGCCTGGTGAGGGCGCCGGTGCGTAGGTTGCGTAAGCAGATCCCGGTGACCAACGGCGGTTCCGGCACACCGAGGATCTCTTCGACGACGCTGTCCCAGACAATGGCGATCTTGGGGTTCCGGAACAGGCGATCCTGCAGGATCTTCTCCGCCCGCAACGCGTCGCGGCGATGAACGAGGGTCACTCGTCGTGCGTGGTTGGTCAGATAGATCGCCTCCTCGACCGCGGTATTTCCGCCTCCGACCACCACGACGTCCTTGCCGCGGAAGAAAAATCCGTCACAGGTCGCGCAAGCCGACACCCCGAACCCTCGGAACACGTCCTCGCTCGGTAAGCCGAGCCAACGAGCCTGGGCGCCAGTCGCTAGGATCACCGAATCGCCCACATAGAGATCCCCCGAATCGCCGGTGGCGACGAAAGGCCGGCGGGAGAGATCGATCGCGACGATCAAGTCGAGAATCATCCGCGTACCGACGTGTTCGGCCTGCTGCCGCATTTGCTCCATCAGCCAAGGACCCTGGATGATGTCGGCGAAGCCGGGATAGTTCTCGACATCGGTGGTGATGGTCATCTGGCCGCCTGGTTGCAACCCGGTGACTAGGATAGGCTGCAAATTGCCGCGTGCCGCATAGATTGCTGCGGTGTAGCCGGCCGGTCCCGCGCCGATGATCAGAACCTTACTGTGATGACGCTCGGGCATTCCGGCACCCCGGTTAATCGACCGACGATTTATACCATTATTCAGCGGTGCCGCGGGAAGGAGTGGGGCTAAAAGCCGAACATGTGGTCGAGGCTGAACGATCCGCTGCGGCCGACCAGCCCATGATAACCAAAGAGCCGACAGGTCGTATCGCGAATCATCACATAAGCGCTGGCTCCTGCATGGGCTCGCGTCGATGCGTCAAAAACATCTCGATAGTACCAGAGCCGCGAACCCGAACAGGGGATCGACAAACTCCTCCGGGCGACTTCGCGCCCGGCGCCGTCGTAAAGAGTAATTTCAGTGGCGCTCGCCGCCCGCCACGGGCGCGATGCCGGATAAATCAGCTGGCACAATGTGTCGTAGCCAGTCTCGCCGAGCCGTAAGAACAGACGCGTCGACAATCCCGGCGGACGCCCGCTGTAAGATTGCGGCTCGTCGCGATAAGTCAAAATCGTGTTGAAGACATGCGCCCCAAAACTGGTTTCAGCAGCGTGACCACTGCGCCGGTGGCGATAGCGGAACAACGCGTGAAGCCACCCATCCGCACTGCCCCCGGAGGAAAAGTCGTAGATCAGTTCGACATGACCATAGCCGTCGTGCAGAGCCTCGATCCCGAGGACCTCATCCAAGTCGAGTACCGTTTGCTCCGCCCGCGGCACTCGCCCGAGAGGATGACGCAGAACTTCGTTTCCCTCCGGATCATAGACTAGAGCTGCAATTGGCAACTCGGCTTGACCGACGGCCATCGGTGTCGGCAGCACAAAGCTTTGCCATTCATTGAGTGGCATGACCGGGGCGGGCAGCAGATACCCTTTGCCGAGAGTGCCCGCGAGTTTCGGCAGGTCGGGATCAGGCAGCAAATCAGCGCGTTCGACATTGACATGCGCAATTCGCCACCGGCCGCGATCCAGAATCTCGTAGCGCGGCCGCACCGTGTGCTTGCCGGCACGCAACTCGATCTGCCTGGGCCAGGCCAGGCCAGGTAAGACTTCGCCGATGTTTACCGCGCGGGTCGCAAATGGCGCGATCGGTTCGGCCACCGGCACCAACTGCTCCACGCCCATCGGATTGAGACGGATGTCGCCGGGTGGAATCGGGATCGGGTGGCTGTTCTGAAGCCAGAGCACCACGCGCTCGCCGGGGCTGGGCGCGGGGAGACCGGCATAGCGGTCTGCGGGCCAAGCGTTCGCGTCATGCGTGGAGGAGAGCGAGCAATCGGTACCGGCACGATCGCCCCCGGCGGTCTCAGAGCTGGCATCGCCGAATGTATCGAGAGCGTATTTAACGATGTCGTGTCCGGCCGCTCCGACGATGTGGAGAAACAGCTGACCGCAGAACTCGGTGAGGCTAAAGCGGTCTCGGATCTCGCGGCTATCGAGGACGATCGTGCTCCCCGGCGGTCCACAGCTCTCACACCACTCTGCGAGGATTTGACCATCGCCGCCGAACAGCGTCAGCCAGCAGGTAACAATATCCGCCCCATAATTCGACCAGTAGTTCGCGGTGACGAGCCTCGTATGCAAGGCGTCTGCTTCACGGAAGAAAGCAAAGTTGGTGGCGAAATTGAGCGGGTCGAGATAAGCGCTTCGATTGGTCAGACGCTCGATAGGAATTCTCATAGTATCGAGGCTGAAGGCCTGCGCGCCGTTGGGCAAATAGGGCTGGAGCTGCGCGATTATGCGCTCGGCGTCGAAGGCGGCGACGAAAACCGATCGGGCGCGCGAGCCGGAGAGTTCGGTCACCGGCTTCGTCACATGGCCGAGGACCGTGTCCCCGATTCGGGTCACTTGCTGGACATAGGTCCCGGCGATTTCGACCCTGCCGAGGCGGAAGATCTCGTTAAAGGCCTCGGCGGCGCCGCTCGGATCGTATACGGCCACCGGAGCATTGCGCATCAAGCTGTCGACTAAAGCCCGCCCCGGTCGGACGGCGCTGGGATGGGTCAGCGCCTTGTAAAGCGTGTTTCCCCCGCGGACGTTGTCGAAAGTCTCGATGCGCAAGGCCATGACGGCGAGCCGATTTTCGAAAGCAGCGGGGCGGCGTTTGCTCCGATACTACACCCTTCGCGGAGGGCGCAAGCCGCCAGCGAATTCACCGTGAACCGGCCGGATCCCGCCCAATCGATGCTCCGCCGAGGCGCCGGCAAGGCCAGGGTGGCGCCGCTCCCGAAGCGCTGAAACCGTGGCGCGCCGCCGCCAGATTAATTCCGGCCTTGGTGAAGAGCTGTGCCGCGTAGTGAGTGGTCAGCACCGCGATCAAGGCGCCGGCGAGGCTGTCCCCGAGGTAATGCGCCCCAATCACGACGCGGCTCATACAGACGACCGCCGCGACGAGGATGTAGAAGAGAATGTGCCGGGGCCAAAGAAACCAGGAAGCCGTCATCAGCGCGACGATCGTGGCGCTATGCCCCGAGGGAAACGACCAGTGATCGGGCCGCCAACTGAGCCCGGTAAAGCCGTAGAGATCGGATTGGAAGAGCAGTTTTGGCCGGGCTCTTCCCAGGAGAATCTTTAGCACATCGACGATGATGCCGGAGGCAGCGATCGAAAGAAAAAGAAACGCTGGAACTCCCGATAGCGTGCGCAGCACCAGGGCGAAACGCCGCAGTCTGGGAAGCACACCGCCCCAGTGCAGGCTGATGAAGGCGAGGCCGAAAATCGTCAGGTAGCCGTAAGTTAATCCGAGCCGCCCGGTGAAATCGAAGAGTGAGCGAAGGTCGGGGTCCCGGGCATAGAAAAATAATGCAAGTGGCCGGTCGACAGCGCGAATCGAGATCACCACGAGAAGAGCGGTTGCGGCCGCAAGAAACATGAGGCGACTAGCCGGTGACTCACAAGCCCGGCCCGCAACCGCCCATGCTGCCGCCGCAATATGCACGATCAACCGATAAAATCGAAGGAGCGGCGGCGCCGCGAGACCATCACAATCGGCGATCCACCAGTGAAGCAACGCAGTCGTACCGCAGACGAGCAAACCCGCAGAGATCACATCGGATAGAAAGTGGGCGCCTTGCGCGATGCGGCCGAGACCGACCAGCGCGCCAAAACCGAGCGCGGCCGTTATGCCGCGCCGTCGAGATCGGCCCGGGGGAAACAGGAAGGCGAATGAGACGAGAGAAAAACCGAGCGCGGCGTGGCCAGAGACGAACGCACAGTTGCGATCGCACTCGGTCGCGGGCAGCGGTGCCGGGGTGAAGTGAAGAGGCCCGCCAAACGCTTCGATCTGCGAGGGCCGCGCGCGCCCCCAATGATCCTTTAGAAGAGTGTTTGCGAGGAGTCCGGGACCCGCAGCTGTCGACGCGACGAGAAAAATGAGGGCCTTGCGGTCCAACCGCCACAGCGGCCGGCCAAGAAGGAGCAGCCAGAATGCGCCGACCGCGACGAGAATTAGCATGCCCCGAGCGATCCAGGGGATTGCGTGAAAGAGCAACAAAATCGGCGGCCAACTTGCCCGTTCGAAGCCGCGCTCGGGATCGTAGAACAGCCCGCTGACCGTCAGGTCGATCCGGGGTACAAAGAAGAAAATTGCCAGCGTGAAGGCGACCATCCCGAGATAGACTAGGAATGCCCTCATCCCCGGTTTCGCCGTCCGAGAACTAGTGCTCGCAACGCCGCGCCGGTGTACGCCGTGTCATCCGGAGGCCGAATAGGACCTGGACGCGACGCGCCTAGAGAACGGCCCGGTGATGCCAGCCGTCCGTATCGCCTCGTGAAAACGGGCGAACTTAGCGTTGCCAGTCGCCATCAGCCGAAGGCGACGGTGACGACCTCATAGGATTTGGCACCGCGCGGCGTGGCGACCTCGACGCTCTCCCCGGTTTGCTTACCGATCAGCGCGCGTGCCAGAGGTGACGTCACCGACAGCCGACCTTGACTGATATCGGCTTCGTCCTCGCCGACGATTTGAAAGGTCTGTTCTTCATCGGTCTCCTCGTCCGCTAGCGTGACCCGGGCTCCGAATTTGATCACCGACCCCGACAGCTTGGAGACGTCGATGACCTCCGCTCGTGCGATCTTGTCTTCGATCTCGGCCAGCCGGCCCTCGACAAAGCTCTGCCGGTCGCGCGCGGAGTGATATTCGGCATTCTCGGCCAAATCACCATGATCTCGAGCCTCGGCGATGGCCCGGATTATCGCTGGCCGGTCGACGGTCTTCAGGCGCTTCAGCTCCTCCCGGAGCCGATCGTAGCCATCGGCCGTCATCGGGATCTTGTTCATCGAGAAGGGTTCGCATCCTGCTGACAAAACCACGGCAAAGGCTGCCGCGGAGCAATCAAAAGTATGACTGTAGCGGCGCGACTTCAAGGTTGCCGGCGCGCAGCGCCTTGATCGCCTGTACCGCCGCACGCGCCCCGGCGACAGTCGTGTAATAGGGGATGCCGTTGGTCAGCGCGGTGCGTCGCAAGCTAAAGCTGTCGGCGATCGCTTGTGCACCCTCTGTCGTGTTGAAGACCAGTTGAACGTCGCCGCTCAGCATCAAATCGACAATGTGAGGACGCCCGTCGCTTACCTTGTTGATGCGCGCCACCGGTAGGCCGTGGGCGATCAAGGCCTGCGCAGTGCCGTTGGTTGCAACCAGCTCGAAACCCATTTTGAAGAGCTGGCGGCACGGCTCGACGAATGCCCTCTTGTCTTGATCCCGCACCGAGACGAAGACGTGTCCCTCGAAGGGTAATGCGGTCCCGCTGCCGAGTTGCGACTTCGCGAAGGCGCGTCCGAAATCCGCGTCGAGCCCCATTACCTCGCCGGTCGACTTCATCTCTGGGCCAAGAATCAGATCCACGCCGGGGAAACGTGCAAATGGGAAGACTGCTTCCTTGACCGCCACATGGCCGCCATTTGCGAGATGCGAGCGGCGAAGGCGAGAGATGCTCGCGTTGAGACGATCCCCCGCCATGATCCGTGCGGCTATCTTGGCGATCGGAACGCCGATCGCCTTGGCGACAAACGGAACGGTCCGTGAGGCCCGCGGATTGACCTCGAGGACGTAGATGTCGTTGTCCTTGACAGCGAATTGGACGTTCATCAGCCCGACCACTTTCAGCGCCCGAGCAAGGGCGACGGTCTGCTGCTCGATGTTAACAATCGTGTCGCGCGCGAGACTGTACGGCGGCAACGAGCAAGCGCTGTCGCCCGAGTGAATCCCCGCCTCCTCGATATGCTCCATTATCCCGGCTACCTCGACGGTGGACCCGTCGGACACTGCGTCTACATCGACCTCTATTGCGTCTTTCAGATAGCGGTCGATTAGTACCGGGCTCGTCCCGGACACCCTTACGGCATCGCGCATGTACCGCTCAAGCGCCGCGCCGTCGTGGACAATCTCCATTGCCCGTCCGCCAAGAACGTAGGATGGCCGGATCATCACCGGGTAGCCGATCCGAGAGGCGATCTCTTCGGCCTCGCTCGCAGAACACGCTGTTCCGTTCATCGCCTGGCGGAGCCCGAGGGTGTTAAGGAGTCGCTGGAAACGGCTGCGGTCCTCGGCGAGATCGATCGCATCGGGCGAAGTCCCGAGGATCGGGACCCGTGCCCGCTCCAGCGCCGCTGCAAGCTTCAGCGGGGTTTGCCCGCCGAATTGCACGATCACCCCGAGCAAAATGCCGCGGCGCTCTTCGACCCGCACGATCTCGATAACATCCTCGGCAGTCAACGGCTCGAAGTAGAGCCGGTCGGACGTGTCGTAATCTGTCGACACGGTTTCCGGGTTGCAGTTGACCATGATCGTTTCGATGCCCGCCTCGCGCAGGCCATATGCCGCATGCACGCAGCAGTAGTCGAACTCGATACCCTGTCCGATTCGGTTCGGACCGCCGCCAAGAATAATCACCTTTCGCTGGTCGCTCGGATCGGCCTCGCATTCCGGCGCCTCAAACCCGTCCCCCTCATACGAGGAGTACAGGTACGGGGTGCGCGAGCGGAACTCGGCCGCACAAGTGTCGACGCGCTTGAATACCGGCCGCAGATCGTGATTCCGGCGGCGTGTCGATACCGCCTCCTCGTCGACTCCTACCAGCTTGGCGAGGCGGGCATCCGAGAAGCCCAGCTGTTTGAGTCGTAAAAACGCGATGCGATCGTGCGGCAGCCCGTCCCGCCGCACGCGCTCCTCGATCTCGACTATTTCCCGGATGCGATCGAGAAACCATGGCTCGAAGCGGCAGGCTGCGTGGATTTCCGCTGTGGTGAGCCCGTGCCGGTAGGCCTGGGCTATCAACAGCAGGCGATCGGGTGAGGGTCTGGCCAGTGCCGCTTTGACAGCGTCCCTGCCGGCGCCCTCCACACCGTCGATCGCGATTTCGTCGAAGCCGCTGAGACCTGTTTCCAGCGAGCGTAGCGCTTTTTGCACCGATTCGGCAAAGCTACGTCCGATCGCCATCACCTCACCGACTGATTTCATCGACGTCGTGAGCAGCGGCTCGGTTCCCGGAAACTTTTCGAACGTAAAGCGCGGCATTTTGGTGACGATGTAGTCGATCGTCGGTTCGAAAGATGCCGGTGTGGTCTGGGTAATCTCGTTGTCCAGCTCGTCGAGAGTGTAGCCTACAGCAAGTTTGGCGGCGATTTTGGCGATCGGGAAACCCGTAGCCTTCGAGGCGAGCGCCGAGGAGCGTGAAACCCGCGGGTTCATTTCGATGACGACGAGGCGGCCATCGCCCGGGTTGATCGCGAACTGCACGTTCGAGCCGCCCGTGTCGACGCCGATCTCGCGCAATACCGCGATCGCAGCGTTGCGCATCAGCTGGTATTCTTTGTCGGTGAGGGTCAGTGCCGGGGCGACGCAAACCGAATCCCCGGTATGTATCCCCATCGGGTCGATATTTTCGATCGAGCAGATGATAATGCAATTGTCCGCGCGGTCGCGGACTACCTCCATCTCGTATTCCTTCCAGCCAAGGACAGATTCCTCGATCAGCACCTCGTGTGTCGGCGACGCTCTGAGCCCGCCGCGAACGATCTCCTCGAACTCTTGCGTGTTATAGGCTACGCCCCCGCCCGTGCCCCCCAAAGTGAAAGAGGGTCTTATGATCGCCGGCAGTCTCACCATCTCCAGCGCCGCGGATGCCTCGTCTACTGAGCGCGCGAGCCGGCTCTTCGGCGAGGCGAGGCCGATTTTATCCATCGCCCGGCGGAAGAGCTGGCGGTCCTCAGCCTTGGCGATCGCCTCTTCTGTGGCGCCGATCATTTCGACGCCATAGCGGTTTAGGACACCCGAGCGAGAGAGCGCGACGGCGGTGTTCAGAGCAGTCTGCCCGCCCATCGTCGGCAACAGAGCATGTGGCCGCTCGCGGGCGATGATCTGCGCGACCATCTCGGGAGTGACTGGCTCGATATAAGTGGCGTCGGCTAGCTCCGGGTCAGTCATGATCGTGGCCGGGTTCGAATTCACCAGCACGATTCGATACCCTTCGCTTTTCAAAGCCTTGCAGGCTTGGGTCCCGGAATAGTCAAACTCGCATGCTTGCCCGATGACGATCGGGCCGGCGCCGATAATCAAAATGCTACCGATGTCCGTGCGCTTAGGCATTTCCGCCCATCAGCCGAACAAAACGCTCGAATAGATAATGGCTGTCTTGCGGACCGGGGCTCGCCTCCGGGTGATATTGCACGGAAAAGACTGGCCTGCCGATCATCTGCATCCCCTCGTTGCTTTCGTCGAACAGCGAGAGATGAGTCGGCTTGACGTTTCTCGGCAAGCTTTCTGGGTCTACGACAAACCCATGGTTTTGGCTGGTAATCTCTACCTTTCCGGTCCGCAGATCCTTGACCGGATGATTAGCGCCACGGTGACCGCGCGCCATCTTGCGGGTCGTGCCGCCAAGGGCCAGCGCCAGCAACTGGTGACCGAGGCAGATGCCGAACATAGGCCTATCCGAATCCAACAGGTCGCGCAGCACTGGCACCGCGTAGGCTCCGGTCGCGGCGGGGTCCCCTGGGCCGTTCGACAAGAAAATGCCGTCGGGCCTGTGCCGAATAATCTCCTTCGCCGAGACGGTAGCAGGAACCACGGTCACCCGGCAGCCATGCGCGGCGAGCATCCGCAGGATGTTGCGTTTTGCGCCGTAATCGACCGCGACGACGTGATGGTGGGGATTCCGCTGAACACCATAGCCGCTCTCGCGATCCCATACCGTTTCGGCCCACTCATAGGTTTGGCGGCAGGTCACCTCCTTGGCGAGATCCATCCCTTCGAGACCCGGCCAGGCGCGAGCCCGGGCCTGGAGCGAACGGATGTCGAGCCGTCCCTCGGGATCATGTGCGATGATGCCGCTGGGCGGTCCGAAATCGCGAATCCGCGCGGTCAGCCGCCGCGTGTCGACCCCCGAGATGCCGATGAGCCCGTGGCTCTTGAGCCAACCGTCGAGTGACTGGGTTGCGCGGTAGCTCGCCGGCTCGGTAATCGGTGCTCTCAGCACCAGCCCGCGCGCCGCGACGGTGGTGGCTTCGATATCCTCGTGATTCGCGCCGACATTGCCGATGTGGGGAAAGGTGAAGGCGATAATCTGTCCGGCGTAGGAAGGGTCGGTCAGGATCTCCTGATATCCCGTGACGGCGGTATTGAAGCAAACTTCGCCGACCCCGGTCCCGATGGCGCCGAGCCCGCGGCCCCAAAACACGGTGCCGTCAGCGAGAACGAGCGCAGCGTTGCAGTCGGACGGTCGCGGCGTCGGGTCGCGCATCGGCGGGGAGTTCCTGGTAGTAAGCCGCAGTCTACCCGGACGCTATTGGCGCGGCCAGGGGCGAACGGCGAAGCGGCTGCGAGAAATACTTCCCAAGCTTCCCTGCGTCAACCCCTGGGCCGGTCCGAACTTATCGCTGTTTCAAATACTTAGGAGAGGATACGCAGAATTGCCGCGGACCGTCAAACGCGCTAGGATTAAAACTCCGATCCGGGGGCCTATCCATGTTGCGTCAAGCCTTCACCGACCGACCCAAAAAGGCGATGAAGGGGCGGGAGACGCGCACGGTCTCAGCCATTCGCTTGATATTGGCCGGGCTCAAGGATCGCGACATCGCCGCACGGGCACGCGGCAACCCGACGGGCTCTCCGATATCGAGATCCAATGGATGCTCCAGGCGATGATCAAACAACGCCGCGAATCGATCACGGTTTTTGAGCACGGTAAGCGTGTCGACTTGGCGCAACGGGAACGGAACGAGATCGCAGTCATCGAGAGCTTTCTGCCCCGCCAGCTTGATCAGGCCGATATCGAGACGGTGGTAGTAGGCGCGATCGGAGAGACCGGGGCAGCGGACATGAAGGACATGGGTCGGGTCATGGGGGTGCTTCGCGAGCGCCACGGCGGAGTCATCGATTTCGCCCGGGTAGGAGCGATCGCAAAGCGCGTCCTGGGTTGACATTCAGCGCAATAGGTCGGTGCCGCATTTAGCAATTCCTCCCCTCTCGTCTGCGCGGGGAGAGGGTCGAGGCTCCTCCCTCTGCCGACGGGTGGAGATGAGGTAGCAAATGGCCTTTCCGCCCGGTTTCGTCGACGAGTTGCGCAGCCGGATTTCGCTTGCCGGCTTGATCGGCCGCAGCGTGAAGTTGGTCCGGCGTGGCCGCGAGTATGCCGGTCTGTGCCCCTTCCATCATGAAAAAACACCTTCCTTCTACGTTGTCGAAGACAAATCCTTTTTTCACTGTTTTGGCTGTGGCGCGCATGGCGATGCCATTGGCTTCGTCATGCGCCACGACAATCTCGACTTCATCGAAGCGATCACGAAATTGGCGGGCGAGGCTGGGCTCGCCGTGCCGCGCGCGACCCGGGAAGAGCGCGAGCGTGCGCAGCAGCAAAAGACACTGCTCGGAGCGTTGGAGGCTGCCGCGGCCTTTTACGAGGCTCGTCTGGCGTCGCCCGCGGGCGCTCGAGCGCGAAACTATCTCGATGAACGCGGTCTCGATGCCGAGACGATCCGGCGCTTTCGACTGGGCTGGGCGCCGGATGACCGACAGGCGTTGCGCCGCGGTCTTTCAGGCGATTTTCCCGAGTCGTTGCTGATCGAGGCTGGGCTCCTGCGTCGGCCATCGAGCGGCGCCCCGGACGAGCCGATCGACTATTTCCGCAGCAGAGTGATGTTTCCGATCGGCGATCGAGCGGGTCGGGTGATCGCCTTTGGTGGCCGTATCCTGGGTGATGGACAACCGAAATATCTGAATTCACCCGAATCCGCGCTCTTCGAGAAAGGGCAGGTGCTGTACGGCTGGGCCGCGGCGCGGGCGGGCCTCTCCCGCGAAGCGCGGTTCCCTGGAGCTGCGGTAATTGTCACCGAAGGCTATATGGATGTGATCGCTTTGCATCGCGCGGGTGTCCCGACCGCCGTGGCGCCGCTCGGGACGGCATTGACCGATTTCCAGTTGCATGACCTTTGGCGCCTTGGATCGGAGCCTATCCTCTGCTTCGATGGCGATGCGGCGGGTCGGCGCGCTGCCGCTCGAGCACTCTATCGGGCGCTCCCGTTCCTTGGTGCAGGCCGCAGCCTGCGTTTCGCTAGTCTTCCCTCCGGGGAGGACCCCGATTCGCTGATCCGCACCCAGGGGCGCATCGCCTTCGAAGCAATTCTCGGTGCCGCGCGGCCGTTGTCGGACATGCTGTGGGAGATCGAGCTCGCCGCGAAGCCCCGCAATACCCCGGAACGCCTCGCCGATGTATGGCGCCGGCTGATGAGCCGGGTCGAGTTGATCCCCGACCGGAAGGTGCAGGCTGAATATCGCAACCTCTTCTACAAGCGATTCGATCCACGCCCGACGGTTACAAGGTCGCGGGAGCGAACACGGCAAGGCTCGAGCGCTGTACACGACGGGCCGCCGCCGCCGCCGCGCCTGCCACGCCGGCTCCGGCGCGAGATCCTGTTCCGCATTCTCCTCCATTTCCCTGGTTTGATTGCCGAGGTCGCCGAGGAGTTCGCCTCTCTCGACCTCCCTGAGCCCGATTTTGTCAAGCTTCGGCATGAGATTTTGGAGTTCCAAGCCTCGCGGTCGGGGCTTGACGCCGCAACGCTGCAACAACACCTTGTGCAAAACGGGTTTGCGGCGACCGTGGACGCGCTCCTATTGCCTTCAGTTGATGCAGGCTTTGTGTTCCGATGCCCCGATCCGGCCTCCGCACGTAAGGAGTGGATCCACGTGATCAGAATGCTGGGGGGCAGAGAGTGGTCGGTCATGGCTGAGGCCGGCAAGGACCTCGAAACCGAGGTATCGGCAGAGATGTGGGAGCGGTTTCAGGCCGCCAGGGAGCAGGCGTTGCAGCAGGGTCTGATCGACAGTGAAGACCACATGTGACCCGCCCTTGACCGCCGAACGTCGAGATAATCCTGTCAAAGGTTTTGCTGCGTCCGGCCGCGGCCGGACGGAAGGTGCGTTTATCCAGGGATGGTGGCATGGCGAGCAAAGCGGCGAACACGGCTGAAGCAACCGAAACGCGCGAGGAGGCGGCGGATGCTCCGCTGCTCGACACTCTCGCCGCTGCGATCAAGAAGATATTGGCCCGCGGCAAAGAGCGCGGATATCTGACCTATGATGAGTTAAACGCCGCGCTGCCGCATGACCAAGTGTCCTCGGAGCAGATCGAGGACACAATGACGATGCTGTCGGAGCTCGGGGTCAACCTGATCGAGAGCGAAGAAAGTGAAGAGCCGGCGGCCGCTGAAACCGACGAAGCCGACAGCGAGGTCCGTGGCAATCTCGATGACGATGATATCGGCCGCACCGATGATCCCGTTCGCATGTATCTGCGGGAGATGGGTTCGGTCGAGCTGCTGTCACGAGAAGGGGAGATTGCGATCGCCAAGCGGATCGAGGCCGGCCGAGAGATGATGATCGGCGGCATCTGTGAGAACCCACTGACAATTCGCGCGATCATCGGTTGGCGCGACGCTCTCAACGAAGGAAGAATGCTGCTGCGCGATATAATTGATCTCGACGCGACATATGGAAGCGGCGGGTTCGATCAGGTGCCGGCGGAGGCGGTTGTCATCGCGCCATCCGAGGATGATCCTGAGCCCAAGGCCGAAAACGGGAACGGGGAGGAACCGGCGGCCGAACTCGTGGGGCTCGAGAGTGAGCTCGCCGTCGAGGAAGTTGAGGCCGAGGAAAGCTCAGTCTCGCTCGCCGCGATGGAAGCGCAGCTAAAGCCGAGCGCGCTCGCGACTTTCGATGCGATCGCCGACACCCACAAGAAGCTGCGTAAGCTCCAGGACCAGCGGATCAACGCGTTGCAGAAAGTCGAGATGCTGCCGCGAGCGACCGAACGCCGCTACGAGAAGCTCAAAGCGGCTATTATCGAGGATGTCAAGCGGGTGCGCTTGAACAACACGCGCATCGAGGACCTTGTCGAGCAGCTCTATGATGTCAATCGCCGGCTTGTTGCCGATGAAGGAAGACTGCTGAGGCTGGCGGAGGGTGTTGGGATCAAGCGCCCGGAATTTTTGCAGCACTATATCGGCAACGAACTCGGCGCCAATTGGCTCGACCGCGTCGGAAATGCGTCCGGTCGCGGGTGGGTAAAATTGGCCGAAAAACACTGTGCCGACGTCGCAAGGCTGCGCGCCGCTGTTGCGCAGATTGCCGCCGAGGCGAAGCTACCGATTGCGGAGTTCCGACGGGTCGTGCAAACCGTGCAACGCGGCGAGCGCGAGGCGAGTCGGGCGAAGAAGGAAATGGTAGAGGCCAATCTGCGCCTTGTGATCTCGATCGCCAAGAAATACACGAACCGAGGTTTGCAGTTCCTGGACCTCATTCAAGAGGGAAATATTGGCTTGATGAAGGCGGTCGATAAGTTCGAATACCGCCGCGGCTACAAATTCTCGACGTATGCCACCTGGTGGATTCGTCAGGCGATTACCCGTTCGATCGCCGATCAGGCGCGTACAATCCGTATCCCGGTGCATATGATCGAAACGATCAACAAGCTGGTGCGCACCTCGCGGCAGATGCTGCACGAGATCGGTCGCGAGCCGACCCCCGAGGAACTCGCCGAAAAGCTTGCGATGCCGCTTGAGAAGGTTCGCAAAGTGTTAAAGATCGCGAAGGAGCCGATCAGCCTCGAGACGCCAATCGGCGACGAGGAGGATTCGCATCTCGGCGATTTCATCGAAGACAAGAACGCGGTGTTGCCGCTCGATGCGGCGATCCAGGCCAATCTGCGTGAGACGACGACGCGCGTCTTAGCCTCGCTGACAGCGCGCGAGGAGCGCGTCTTGCGCATGCGATTCGGCATCGGCATGAATACCGACCACACGCTCGAGGAGGTTGGCCAGCAGTTCTCGGTGACTCGCGAGCGCATCCGGCAAATCGAGGCGAAGGCATTGAGAAAGCTAAAGCACCCCAGTCGCTCGCGCAAATTGCGCAGCTTTCTCGACACCTGAGCGCGCCGCCTAGTGCTCCCGAGGGCCCGTAGTTCAGCTGGTTAGAACACGCCGCTCATAACGGTGTAGTCGCAGGTTCGAATCCTGCCGGGCCTACTCGCCTCGCGGCCGCGCGGTCATATTCTTCGGCTGTCGTAGGCCCAGTGCGGCAGAGGTCACCCGGCTCACAGTTGCACTGGGTGTGCCGTTGAAGCCGCGGTATTGCTCTCCAGCGCTTGATCTGCTGTTGGTCTTCTCGGGCCATACGGCGTGCAGATAGTATCGGCAATATCATTGGAACCAGCGCCCCGGGTCATCAGGATGAAGCCAGCTCTTTGCCCTTCATACTGAAAGCGTCAGGCTGACGTCGACACTGAAATAATTGAGGTCGCGGTCATGCCGATCCGGTGAAAGCCATGCGTGCGTGAACCAAGCCTCCGGGAACTCATCCCTCGTGTCAGTCATGTGCTTGCCGCAGAATACGCCGAGATGCAGCATCTGTGCCGGTGTTAATTTCGGCTGGAGCTCGGGTTAAAAGTTAGACCCCATGGGCTCCGCTAGCTCGTAGCGGTAGCCTTCTGCATCTTGTCATTGACGATGACGGCTTTATAAGGAGTCACGATACCTGCGCGATTTCGCGCGCGCGGGTCGAGCGGGCGGCGACGAGGTGGTCTTTTGCCAGCACAGTGTAGACGGCGGGCAGCACGAATAGCGTAAACAGGGTGCCGATCGACATGCCGGCGACGACAACGACACCGATCGAGAACCGGCTCGCCGCCCCCGCCCCGGTTGCGGTCAACAGCGGCACCAGCCCGACCACCATTGCCGCCGTCGTCATCAGGATGGGCCGCAAACGGACCCGGGCGGCCTGTTCGATCGCGCGACGCCGGTCGAGGTTCTCGCTGACCTGCAGCTCATTGGCGAAGGCGACCATCAGGATGCCGTGCTTGCTGATCAGGCCGATCAGCGTGACGAGCCCAACCTGGGTGTAGATGTTCATTGTTGCCAGCCCGAAGAACAGCGGGATCATTGCGCCGCAGATCGACATCGGCACGCTGACGAGGATGACCAGCGGGTCGCGCAGGCTTTCGAACTGCGCCGCCAGCACCAGGAAGATCACGATCAGGGCAAAGACGAAGGTGATCGTGAGCTGGTTGCCTTCGCGCACATAAAGCCGGGTATCGGACAAATAATCGTGGCTAAAGCCGGCTGGCAGGCTCCTCACCTGCTGCTCGAGAAAATCGACCGCTTGCCCGGTCGTCACCCCCGGCATCGGCACCGCCTGAAAGGTCGCCGAATTGAGCTGGTTGTACTGGGTTAGCGCGTTCGGCTCGGTCCCTGTCCTTAGGGTGACGAGGTTCGAGAGCGGCACCGGCTGACCCGCGGCGCTGTTGACGTAGTAGCGGGTCAGCGTCTCCGGGGTCAGGCGGTCGGCCCGCGGCACTTGCGGGATCACTTCATAGGAGCGGCCGCCGAGGTTGAACCAGTTGACGTAGTTCTCGCCGACCAGCAGCGCCAAGGTATCGCCGATCGACCGCATCGTGATCCCGAGCGTGTTGGCCTTCGAGCGGTCGATGTCGACATGGATAACCGGCTGGTTGAAGTCGAGGTCGCTGTCGACGACGATGAACATGCCGCTCTTGCGCGCCGCCGCCTTGATCTTCTCCATCGCCTCGTAGATCGGCTGAAAGCCCTGCGGCGAGTAGATCACCATTTGGATCGGCAACCCGCCGATCGTCGCCGGCAGCGGCGGCAATGAGAAGACAAAAGCCCGCAGTCCTTCGACGGCGTCCACTTTTCGCTGCAGCAGCGGTTTCAGTTGCTGCGCCGAGCGGGCGCGCTCGTTCCAGGGTTTCAGGATCACGCCGGCGATGCCCTGGTTCGGCCCGAACCGGCCGTTGACGATAAAGCGCAAATAGGTCTCGGGAAACGAAGTAAAGCCGCGGTCGAGCTCGCCCTCATAGGATTGGGCATAGTCGAGATTGGCGTATTGCGGCGCCTTGGTCAGCGCGAACAGCACCCCCTGATCCTCTTCGGGGGCGAGCTCGGCCTTGGTGTGCAAGTACATGAAAGCGATGCTGGCCAGCACCGCGGCGCCGAATAGTGCGGTCACCGGGCGGTAGTCGAGCGAGCGCTCGAGGCGCCGCCCATAGCCGGCGGCGAGACGCGAGAACGCGCGATCGATCAGCCGGACAAAGCGCCCGTGCAGCATCTCGCGGCTCAACAGCAGCGAGCACATCATCGGCGACAAGGTCACCGCGACGATGCCGGAGATGATCACAGCGCCGGCCAGCGTAAACGCAAACTCGCGGAACAGCGCTCCGGTCACGCCGCCGAGAAAGCCGATCGGCGCGTAGACTGCGGCCAGGGTCAGGGTCATCGAGATAACCGGGCTCGCGATCTCGCGCGCGCCGATCAGCGCCGCCTGCGCCGGGCTGCGCCCCTGCTCGATGTGACGGTAGACGTTTTCCACAACGACGATCGCATCGTCGACGACGAGCCCGATAGCCAGCACCATCGCCAGCAGGGTCAACAGGTTGAGGCTGAAGCCCATCGCCGCCATCAAGGTACCGGCGCCGATCAGCGACAGCGGGATCGTGACGATCGGGATCACCACCGAGCGCAGGCTGCCGAGAAACAGGAAGATCACGATCACGACGATGGCGACCGCCAAGGCGAGCGAGAATTGGACCTCGTCGATCGAGGCTTGGATGAACTTGGTCGAATCGTAGGCGACCTGCATGACGACCGAAGGCGGCAGGTTGCGCTCGATCTCGGGTAGGAGCCCGCGCACGTCGCGCACCAGGGTCAAGGGGTTGCCGGTCGGCGTCGCCTGGATGCCGATGAACACTGCGCGCTGGCCGTTCATCGCCACGCTCGAGGTCCAGCTTTGCGCCGCAAGGTCGACGGTGGCGATGTCCTCGAGCCGCACCAGCGCGCCGCTCTTGCTCTTGACCACCATCTGCTTAAATTGCGCTACGTCGGTGAGGCCGGTATTGGCGCTGACATTGGTTACGGTGAAATAGCCTTTCGCCTGGCCCGGCGCCGATTGGTAGTTGTTGGCCTGGATCGCGGCGGAGACATCGCTGGCGGTGATGCCGCGCGCCGCCATCCGCACCGGATCGAGCCACAGCCGCATCGCGAACACTTGGCCGCCGAGGATGTCGGCCGAGGCGACACCCGGCACCGTGACCAGCAGCGGCTGCACGACCCGGGTCAAGTAATCGGAGATCGCAGCACTCGACAGCTCGTTGCTGGAAAAGCCGATATACATGACGGCGGTCGTCTGGCCCGTCGCCTTGGTGATGATCGGGTCCTGCGCCCCGGTCGGGAGCAGATATTTGACCTGCTGGACCTTGGCCATGACCTCGGTCAGCGCTTGGTCGGGGTCAAAGTCGAGCCGGATATAGGCGGTGATCGTGCTGGTGCCCTGAACCGAATTCGAGGTCAGGTAGTCGATGCCTTCGGCCGTCGCCACCGCCTGCGCCAAGGGCGTGGCGATAAAGCCCTGCATCAGGTCGGGCGAAGCGCCGGGATAGATAGTGGTGATGGTGATCGTCGTGTTCGACAGCTTGGGGAACTGCCGGATCGGCAACCCCAGCATTGCCCGCAGCCCGATCAGCAGGATCAACAGGCTGACGACCAGCGCCAGCACCGGGCGGCGGATAAAGATGTCGGTGAACGACATGGCTTAGAGCCCGTTTATCGAACGTCTAGGCGTTTCGGCCGAACAGGCCCCTCACCCCGGCCCTCTCCCCGCGAGCGGGGAGAGGAAGGGACCCGCGCAGCGGGAGGGTGAGGGGCGGTAGGCGAAGGCAGGCTGGTGTTTTTGCCGTCCACCTTTCGTCAGCCCTTCAGTTGAGCGTCGGATTCGCCGGCGGCGCCGGGGCGGGGCTGCCGATCTTGACCTGAGCGCCGTTCTGGACCTTGACCTGACCCGCCGCGACCACCCGCTCGCCGGGCTTCAGCCCGTCGAGGATGGCGACATTGTGGCCCCACCGCGCCCCGGTCCTGACCGGCGTGCGCACCGCCTTGAGGATCGGCTGGCCGTTCGCGTCCTTACCGTCATCACGGATCACAAAGACGCTGTCGCCGTAGAGCGTGTACTCGACCGCGGTCGCCGGCAATACCAGCACGTCGGGCTGCGGCGGCAATACCACCTGGGCATCGACAAACATCCCGGGCAACAGCGCGTCATCCGGGTTCTGCATCGTCGCCTGGACCATCAGGGTGCGGGTATCGGCGCTGATCTGCGGCTCGATCGTCGTGATCTTCGCGTCGAAGGCGCGTCCCGGAAAGGCATCGGACCGCACCTCGACCTGCTGCCCGACCTTGATCTCCGGGCGCTGCCGCCCCGGCAAGGTAAAATTTACGTAGAGCGTCGACAGATCGGTCAAGGTCACGATCGGCGCTCCGGGGGTCAGATATTGCCCGACCTCGATCTGCCGCACGCCGAGCTTGCCCGCGAAGGGCGCGCGGATCAGCTTTTGCGCGATCAGCGCCTCGGTCTTTAGGATCTGCGCTCGGGCTTGGTCGAGCTGACTCTGGTCCTGGTCGACGGTTTCCTGAGAGGCGAAATTCTTCTTGCTCAGCGTCTGCGCCCGCTCCAGCGAGATTTCGGCCCAACGCGCCTGCGCCTCATAGTTCTTCAGGTCGCCCTGCTCGGGGGCGTCGTTGAGCTGGACCAGCGGCTCGCCGGCCTTCACAGCTGTCCCCGGCTCGAAAAAGATCTTGACGACCCGGCCGCCGATTTCGGGGTTGATCGTGACCTGATGCACCGCGGCGAGCGAGCCGATGGCCGGGGCAAAGCGCGGCACCGCCTCGGTCTTGACCTCGACCGCGCTGATCTGCGCCGGCGGCGGCTTGTTGCTGGCAAAGAAGGTCGTGATGGCATGCTCGCGGAACCGGTTGAAGCCATAAAGGCCGCCAAGCACCGCCGCCAGCAGCAATCCCATGATAATGAACCAGCGGACGGTCTTCGGCCGCCGCGTGGTCGCGCGTCCGACGGCGCCGCGGTCGCGCAGGGCGCGATCCTGGATCAGAGCTTCCGCGGGGGCCATTCCATCGCCGTCCATGGGGGTACTCCACGATCACGCGGGTGCGAGCTGGAGCGGACGGTTCGCGTCCGCGGCAAGCGCCGCTGTGAGCGCCGCCTCCTTCATGCCGATGCCGCGCAGAATGAACCGGCTCGCCTCCTCGACCAGTGCTGCCGGTGTTCCTTGATAGGGTACCGAGGCGCGGCCCGGCAGAAGCACGAACGCGACCATCGCAGCAACGTGCTGGCCGAACCAAAAACGGTTCGCCGACGCGATCGATCCGGGTTTCAGGTCGCCCGCCGCGGTGGCCGCCTCGATCGAGGCGGCGAAAAGCGGGTGCACCCGCTCGAAAATCCTGTCGAACAGCTCGCGGGCATACTCCCCGTCCTCGAGAAAGCTGTGCAGGACGAGGCGAAGCCGGGTGTCGAGCTCCGCCCGATCGACCCCGACGCCAAGCAAAAAATACCGGACCATGAAATGGATCATATGAACGAGCGTCGCGGTCGATGGTTCGAGTATCGCCAGTCGCTCGAGCGCCGGGTCTCCTTCGCATCCGAGACGCAGGATCTCATCGTAAAGGTGTTTCTTGCTGGGGAAATGCCGGAACAGCAGGGCTTCGGAAATCCCCGCCACCTCGGCGAGCTCCTTTGTCGTCGTCCCGGCAAAGCCCTTGCGGGCGAAGAGCGGAACCGCCGCCGCGACAATCGCCTTGCGGCGTTCGTCGCTATCCAATCGGGTCGCAGCCATGGCGGCCCGCAAGTAAGCACTCACTCACCGAGTGTCAAGCAGAAGGTCTGTGAGGTCTATGAGCTACCGGCCGTGACTTCCTCGACATGATACCGGCCAAATTGTTCCGTTGCCGTCCTCGCTGACCTGGAGCGTGACGGGGACGCCGACCGGGCGTCCGCGCGAGCGTCGGATCATTGTGGCCAGCAACGCCGATGATTTCCGTCAACTTGGCGCCCAGACGCCGGCGCATCCGGGACTGGCGGTCATGCTCGATGGGGCGGCCGGGCCCAGCAGTTGACGCTCGGGGTTGGATTCGCGAACGCCATTGAAAGGCGCCAGGACGGCGCATGGCCGCATGTGTGAGATCGACCGGTAGGATCCGTGGTCTTACCAACGCTGAAGAAGGCGTAATCAACAAGTTCCTCGAGCCGGCGCGGCGGTCGGGACTGGAAAAGCCTGTCATCCTGCTGAAAGTTTTCGACCGAGGGCGCATATTTGAGAGCGCCGCCGTATCGGTGGCGGTGCCGTATCGCTGAGGGAAGCACTGTGCCGAAAGCCCAAATTCGCGACGGCGAACTGACCATCCCGCTTTCCGACGAGATCAGGGTGAAGCTCGGCCTGCAGGACGGCGATGAGCTGGAAGCGCACGTGTTTCCCGGGAGTCTCGTGCTCCGGTAGGCTTCGGCAAATGCTCGCGAGCGCGCTTGGGAACGGATCTGCGCGATCACCGACCAGGTGCTCCCGACGCCTGAGCAGGCGGTCAAGCCGATCGAGCAGGTGGAGGACGAGATCGTCGGGTACGTAAACGAGACCAGGCGAGCCCGGCGCGCCGCCCGCAGGCATAGTTAGCGCCGTATTCCCGTCGCAGTCTGGATCAGGCGAAAACGCCCTCTTAAGGCTTCCCAGCCGGGTAATGACGGCGGCGGTCTCCGGCAGCTCATCGGCCGAGGCCGGGCGGCGTTAACCAATGCCCCCACCATGTTTCTGAATTCGCTCAAACGCGAAAGATACATGCCGGATGTTATGTAAAATTGACCCATACCAGAGCAAGCCAAGCGAGTACGCGGGGGTTGAGTTCTTTCCGGCAAAACACCAATTAGTGCAGTCATGTCGAACGAGAATCAGCATTGGATACCGAAGTTTCTGGTGAAGAATTTCACCGACACCGACGGGCGCGTGTACTGTCTGAATATCGAGACCGATACTGTGACTAAACCTCCACCCAAGTATGCCGCCTCCCGCGCTGGATTTAATGAGTTTCAGATTAACGGAGAGATAATTTCGTTTGAGGACAAACTGGAGAAAATAGAGACGCAGGCGGCTCCTGTCCTCAAAAAGATTGTAACCTCCAAATCTCTGGCATGGTTGACCGAAAAACAAAAAAGGAAGGTCGCCGATTTCATGGCGGCGCAGAGTTTCAGAACAGACACCTTTTACAAGAGCATGGAGCTTGGCTCTTCACGGCAGGAGTTTGGGCCGCTTTTCGTGGAACTCTGGCAGAGCGCCTTTCTCGTCGCGGAAGAAATCGCACATCGGCAATGGGCGCTCATGGTTATAGAGCATGATGGCGTGTTTTATCTTGGCGATCACCCGCTCGTGTTGCAGCTAACGGAGAACCCTTCCGCTGCGACGGAATTGGGTTTTGACGTGGAGGGTGTAGAGGCATTCATGCCCCTTGCCCCGAAGTGCGCGCTTTACATGCCGTGCGTTTCCGTGAGCCAGCAAATCCTCTCGGGCTATGAAGATGCCCAGCGCAACCTTAGTAACCCAAGAAGTGTAGGCTATCGGCTGCGCCTTTTGGAATTATCTCGTCACGTGTCACGCAATTCAAAACCGTTTTATGAGGCGCTTACCAGAGGCGTTCCATTGCCCGCCGTGGTTGAGAACGTCGATAACCTTAATTATCTGCAATGCTATTGGTCGCACGCGGCAATTTATTCCAACCTACGGGATTTCACCTTTGCGAAGCACGTATTTTCTCGGTCCCCACAATATCGAAAAACACCCAAGGTCTCCATCAGACGGGGAACGATGCTGATACCGTGTTAACCCCGCCCCGCCTAACGGCGGACAATGGGTCAGGGGCGAGGTAATCTACTGAGCGATTGACGGGGCAAGGCGCATGTACCCGGCTGGGCGCGCGCACGTCGAAAATCAAGAATTTCGGAACAGGCTTGGTTAGGGTGCTCTGAGCACGGCATCGACGAATGCCAATACCCGTGAGGAAAGACAGTTGTGTTGGATATACACCCAGACCGGGAATGAGACAGGAGTGTAACGACCCCGGCGCTTGGGTTAGTGTGGCAGGCAGACAGAGCGTTCCGCGCCGGATTACATTGATGCGTACACGACGCCGGCGGCCGATAGACGACAGCAGGAGCCGCCGAAGCGCAACGGCAGACATGGCGCGCGCTGGAATTCTAGATTGGCTCCGCGAGCATATCCTCGCAAGCATCATTGGGGCAGCACTCGTTGCAACACTTTCGGGCTGGTTCGGCGGCTTCTTTGATTCCATCCTGCATGACAGCAAAGCCACCGACCACCTCAAGTCGGTTTACGATTCTCATTGCAACGATCGATCAGGATGATGCTGACCGTACCTACACTCGAGGAGTCAATCTCGAAAGTGCGTTAGCAATCACGCTCACTGTTATGGGTGATCAGGCCGGTAATAATGATGCTCTGAATAAAGCAGTCGCGGCCTATCGCGCTGCGCTAGCGGAATGGACGCCCGATCGGTCGCCGTTCAATTGGGCGGCGACCCTGAATAACCTCGGCACCGCCCTCGTGACACTGGGTGAGCGGGAAAGCGGGACGACGCATCTGACCGAGGCGGTCGCGGCCTACCGCGCGGCGCTTGAGGAACGGGCGCGCGATCAAGTGCCGCTCGATTGGGCGGCGACGCAGAACAACCTCGGCAATGCGCTCCTGAGGTTGGGCAAACGGGAGAGCGACACGACGCATTCTAACCGAGGCGGTCGCGGCCTACCGCGCGGCGTTGGAGGGACAGACGCGCGATCGCGTACCGCTCGATTGGGCGGTGACGCAGGACAACCTTGGCGCAGCGCTCACGAAGCTGGGGGAGCGGGAGAGTGGCAGCGGCCATCTCACCGAGGCGGTCGCGGCCTACCGCGCGGCGCTTGAGGAACGGACCCGCGAGCGGGTGCCGCTCGACTGGGCGGCGACGCAGACCAATCTCGGCAATGCGCTCACGAAGCTGGGTGAGCGGGAGAGCGGCACGGCGCATCTCTCCGAGGCTGTCGTGGCCTACCGCGCGGCGCTGGAGGAACGGACGCGTGAGCGGGTGCCGCTCGGTTGGGCGGCGACGCAGACCAATCTCGGCAGGTGCGCTCAGGCCGCTCGGTGACCGGGAGAGCGACACGACGCATCTGACCGAGGCGATCGCCGCCTTTCGCGCGGCGCTGGAAGAACAGAGGCGCGATCGGACACCCTTCCAGTGGGCAACCACGCAGGGCAACCTCGGCGAAACACTCTGCGTGCTCGGCGCGCGGGAGAGCGGCACGGCGCATCCGCCCGAGGCTGTCGCAGCCTACGATGCCTGCCCAACGATCGCCGGGCGGCTTGGCCGGAAAAGATCGTGCAGCAGGTGCGCTCGCATCGCGACGAGGCACAAGCGGAAATCACCCGACGCCAAGCCATAAAATAGAATAGCAGTGTCAGAAGTTAAAGACTTTCGGCAAGAGGTAACGCCCTCGTGAAATCAAAGGGTTGCAGTTACCGTAAGATATGTCTGGAACTCATCCGCGAAATCTGCTTATCGGCTATGCCCGCGTCTCGACCTACGGGCAGACCCTCGACGTGCAGCTTGAGCAGTTGCGCGGGGCCGGATGCAACAGCCGGAACATCTACCGGGAGAAGGTGACGGGCGCGCGGCCCGACCGGCGCGAGCTCCTGCGGATGCTCGACCGGCTGACCCCCCGGGCGACGTGGTGACGGTGACGCGCGTTGACCGCCTCGCGCGCAGTACCTTCGACCTGTTCGCCATCGTCAAGCAGATCGTGGACGCCAAGGTGCAATCCCGTTCACTGACCGAGCCGTGGGCCGACACCGGTACAAGTACCGGGCGATTGATGATAACCGTGTTGGGCGGCCTTGCCGACGTGGAGCACGATCTAATCTATACCCGCACCGCCGAGGGCCGCAGCCGGCGCAGAAGCGCGAGCAGTACATGGGGCGGCCCTCGAAATTGACCGACGCGCAGAAGGCCGAGGCCCGCCGCCGACGGGACGCAGGGTGCGACCCTTGCCGAACTCGCGCGCAGCTACGACGTCGGCAAGAGCACGATTTCGCGGCTAACGGCATGCTGCTGAGGCGATACTGGAAATTTGCGAGCTTCGTTGTCGCTGTCCTAGCGTTAGTGTTCTGGTTTGTTGGGACCTCAGAGGCGTTTAAGCACTGCATAAACGAACGCAAGACCGGCGATGCGTATAAAGCCCTTTACGAGAGTCCGTCCGTTATCATCCGCGCGATCAAAAGGCTTGATCTGAATAGAGTCTGCGCTGGTGACTTTTCCGACAAAAACAACGGGGCCATCACAGCACTTTCTACTGTCCTTCTCACTCTCGTTACAGGTGGTCTGGTTTGGATCGGACACCAGCAGATTGCGACATCCCGCGCTCAATTGCGGGCTTACGTATTCGTGTCGATGGGTGTGGTAACCAATGTTGTTCACGGAACTGGGATGCCAGAGGCCCAGGTCACCATTAGAAACTCTGGGCAGACCCCCGCACACGATGTGATTGCGCTAAGTGGATTCGCGATCGACAGATACCCTCCACCCGCCACCCTCAATTTGATCATCTCTGATGCCGAATTTTCCGCTCCCGCCAGAACCAGAGAGGTTCTTGGCCCCGGCGGTAGCTCTATTTCTGTCATCCCAGCAGGTAGAATGCTGACGGCTCCAGAAAAGGCATCGTTCGCCAGTGGAACTGGGATTATCTACGTCTACGGAGAAATTCGGTACAGAGACGCTTTCGGGCGGAGACACTGGACCAAATATCGCTTCATGATGGGCGGTCCAGTGGGTGTTCGTGGCGGCCAGTTAACCGCATGCGAAGAAGGCAACGAGGCAACCTAGCCCGTCGATTATGCCCAGAGATGAGGCATCTAGACGTGCACGAGGCCGTGAATTTCCGCCCCGACCTGACATGATGCGCAAACGTTTAAGCTTCCTCCTCGGGCAATATGAACTCATCGCGCGCAGTGTCCGGCAGATCCAATTTCCACCTATCCGGGGCCACCTGTTTGAACCAAGTCCGCGGTGCCTCGAATGTGTAAAGCCCGACGCGAGGTCGTTCGACAGTTACCTTAACCGTCGCCGCCGCATGGCTTAGAACATCAATTTTGCCGGGGCCGACCTTTTCTCCCGTAGTAAGGCCAACATCGACATCATCACCAACTTTCATCAGATACCATTCCGTTTCGGAAACGCGAGTGAGTGCACCTAACGCACAACTTTGTATTTACAAGAGCACCCTATTTATTAGTGAATTTTCCAAAAGGCATCTTCCGCGGTTTGCCCGGTTTAGGCCCAACGTCCAAATGTCAGTGCCGTCCAATTTAAAAAATGACCTTCGCGCCTCATTCCGGCCGCGGCTTCGACAGCCACCACCTCGTACCCAAGCGAGGAGAGCCAAGCGGCATCTCGCCCCGAACCAGCTCGCACGTCGAGCGCGAGACCCGGCCCCCGGTGGGAACAGGTCGGCTATCGAAGCATGCACCGTATCCGCGTCGATTGCCTCGAATCTTTCGGCGAAACTGGTCGCCTGCCGGTCATACACCGTGATCGGGTCGAGCGCCGGATCTTCATTACTCGCCCCTGCCACTTGAACTTGTCGAACCGGGGCCTGCATCCCCCAATATTGAGATCCATCGTGGGGCCTCATTCTGACGGAAAGCGACTCCAGGATAGCGCAGGTGCTGCCGCGAGTATCGTCCCCCCCGTGACTGACAATCCTTGTATATCTTGTTTAAGGAAACTTCCAGCCTGAAGGAGTAGTTCGCGGAGCGCTCCTCTGATGAGAGCTTCTCGCTCACCGCCTGGCGCCGGGCATGCGATCAGACCTTTCCCGGCTTCGAGTGATGATCAATTTCGATGATGTCGGCGTCTCGACTAGTCAGCGTGCGAGATGGCTGGCCGGAGTGAGAATCTCGATGCCGCGGAAGGGATGAAGGGCGAGAAGGTCGGCGTCGCCGGTGATGATCAATTGCGCCGTGCCGTTGACGGCAAGCTCAAGAAACTTGTCATCCTTTGGATCACGCCAGACTGTATGAGGCGTGTGATCGGGATTCTGTCGGCAATGCGGTTGAATAGACGCAAGAACTCCTGACGCTCCCGGACTGTGATATAGGGGTCGAACTTCGGACGGCCGAGAACGTCGGCCAGCTCCATAATGGTGGCGTCGGAGGCGAGCAACTGGCAGTCGGCAACAGCCTTGCGAATAGCCTACCCCGGGATCGACCGCGGGAGAATCAACCTGCTGATGAGCGACGGCAACGCGCGCCCTAGCTTTCGTCGACAAGGATTTCGGCCAGCTTTTCCCCGGTCATCCCTCGCGCGGCCGCACGCTCGCCGATGCGGTCACAGAAGCGCTGAAACTCGTCTGTGTTGAGCGCGCGAAGCCGATCGTATTCTTGCGGCGAAAGGAGCACGGCAACGTCCCGGTTCTGTCGGCGGATCATGACTGGCTCGCGCGGCGCGGCGTCGAGAAGCGCGGCGAGGCGTTGCTTGGCTTCAGTGGCAGATACGGAGCGCATGGCAGTCCTTCTTTGTCTACTCCAGATAAACTAGACAATTTGAGCAAGTACGGCCGATCTTGAGAGAGATTCCTGCCGCGGAGAACTGGACCCCGGCCCGTCGCCGGGGTGACAGTAGAATAAGGGTCGGCGGAAGCCGTCTCGGCTATTTGGTCAAGCCGTGGCGTCCACCCTGAATGGCAAGGAGAACAAACGTGATCTTTACCGTGCTGCCCCCTGCACGAACGCCGCCGGCGTCACGATCGGGATTTGGCGGAACGGATTGAGCGCAAGCAGATCGCCGTCACCGGAGACGATCAGATTAGCACGGCCATTGACGGCCAGCTCGAGGAACTTGTCGTCGGTGGGATCACGGCACGCTGCGATACGCTCGGTAATTGTGACTAACCCGGCCGCGGCCATTAGTTTCTTCAACCAGCCGCGTGTGTCGGGATCGATCAGCGAGGCAAAGTAGGGGCGCTCAACGACCTCAAATAGCTGCTGTTCGGTGTCGGCCGATGTGAGCAAGCCTCCGTGGCGCTCGACCGCGGGCACCGCCATTCCCGGCATGGATTCTTGTTTTAGCGCGGCGCTGACGCGAACGTTGGTATCGAGAACGATCCTCATCCAGCCCACGGCTCGACTTCCTTCTGTGCTTGCCTGATTAACCGATCGATGTCGTCATCGCTGAGGACGGCCGCGATGACGCGCGCCCGCGACGCGCGCCGACCGGGGATCAGCTCGTCAGGCTCGATCGTGATCGTGACCCGATCGTCCAGGTCGAGGCCACGGCGCGCCAGCTCGCCGCCGACCTGGCTCACAGTGGTTTCGATCACTTCGGCTCGCGACGACATTGGCGTAACTCCTCACGGTGGAATCTAGAACGGCTAGCCCCTTGGGTCAAACTCACCGACCCGACCCCTGCGGGCCCCCGGCGCTGTACTGGGCAATCTTGACCCGTCTCGAGGGCGGCGCAACGCTCGCGATGATCGTACAGCCACAAAGGTTGCAGATCTGCTTCACGGTTCCTAAATTCGTATCCTGGCGGATATGAATTATGTCGGCAACGACCTATAGCCCGCAGGAGGCCGCTGCACTATCGGGTGCGCCGCTGGCGGCGATCCAGAAAGCCATCACGACACAGAAGATTCCGGCCCGCGTGACCGGAACGGCGAAGCGGCGCCAGCTCGATCAAACGGCGCTCCTGGCCTTTGCGCTCGTCGCAGCGTTGCCGGCGGCATTGCGCCTATCGCTCGGTGTGGCCTATCAGCTGCTGCGCCCGATGCCAAGCGCAAGCGACGCCGGTGAACTGGTGATCGGCGACCTCGTGCGAATCGACGCCGGCAAGGCTTTGGCGGCCGCGCGGCGGCGTCTGGCACTCTACGACCGTGCCCGGCAAATCATTGTCAGTAATCCGGCAATCATGGGCGGTATGCCGACGATCCGGGGCACCCGGATTACGGCACAATCAATGGCCTCGAGAGCGGCGACAACGTTGAGAGCGTGCTCGAGGATTATCCCTATCTCGATCGCGATGCGGTGGAAGCGGCCGCCCTCTATGCCAAGGCAAACCCGCCGCGGGGACGCCCGGGCGGCAAGTTGTGGCGCCGCGCTTCTTGATCGACGAGAACCTGTCCTCGCTGCTCGCCCGCCATCTCCGCACGGCGCATGGTTTCGACGCGGTGCACGTCTAGGAGCTCGGGCTGCGCGGCGCCTCGGATGCGGATATCCTCGCCCGCGCAATCGCCGAGGACCGGATCATTGTGACCAGCAATGCCGATGATTTCCGCAAGCTCGGGGCGCGGACGCCGGCGCATCCGGGACTGGCGGTCATGCTCGACGCGGTCGGCCGGGCCCGGCAGCTGACCCTCGGGGTCGGACTCGCGAACGCTATTGACAGCGCCGGAACGGCGCATGGCCGCCTGTTTGAGATCGACCGCACGGGCGCCGTGCGGGACTATATGCTGCCCTGATCTTGCCGGCAGCGGCGGCCATCGGTCGAGTGGACGTCGCCGTGCCAACGGAACCGACCCCGGTCAGAGAGTTGGTGATCGCCGGCCGAAACCGCTCTCCATCCCGTAAGGTCGTCGGCATCGACCCGCACCCACCCCGCCCGCAGGAACGACTCGGCGTCGGCTTCCGACATCTCGACTGTGCCGTCAGCTGCGACGTTGAGCAGGAGCATATTGCGGTGGTCGATGCCCTGAGGAACACGCAGACGCACCCGACGCTGGCGCTGGGCCTCCCCTCGGCGAAGCTCTTCGGCGCGCCGCCGGTACAGCTCGAACATCCTGGCGTTGGAGGTCGGCCCGCCGGCGCCTTGCTTGTACCAGTCGAGCATTTGATCAGGTCAGCGCGCGAGATAGCTCGCCGGAGTGAGAATCTCGATGCCGCGGAAGGGATGAAGGGCGAGAAGGTCGGCGTCGCCGGTGATGATCAATTGCGCCGCCCATTGACGGCAACCTCAAGAAACTAACTTGTCGTCGTTTGGGTCGCGGCAGACTTGTATGACGTGTGTGATCGGGATTCTGTCGGCAATGCGGTTGAATAGACGCAAGAACTCCTGGCGCTCCCGGATTGTGACATAGGGGTCGAACTTCGGACGGGCGAGAACGTCGGCCAGCTCCATAATGGTGGCGTCCGAGGCGAGCAGCTGGCAGTCGGCAACAGCCTTGCGAACAGCCTGCCTCGGGATCGACCGCGGGAGAAGCAACCTGCTGATGAGCGCGTTTGTATCGACGACAACGCGCGCCCTAGCTTTCGTCGACAAGGATTTCGGCCAGGTTTTCCTCGGTCATCCCTCGCGCGGCCGCACGCTCGCCGATGCGGTCACAGAAGCGCTGAAACTCGTCTGTGTTGAGCGCACGTAGCCGATCGTATTCTTGCGGCGAGAGGAGTACGGCAACGTCCCGGTTCTGTCGGCGGATCATGACTGGCTCGCGCTGCGCGGTGTCGAGGAGGGCGGCAAGGCGCTTTTTGGCGTCGGCAGCTGATGCGTAGCGCATGGGTTGATCCGCTGTTGCCTCGCTCAGACAAACTGGACAACTCACGCAACCCGCCGTCCACGACCGCGAATTTCGGCGCCGGCGCGGGTCGGGCTCACGAGGTCTACCCCTCTCCCGCCTGATCTTCCAACAGAGCGTCGAGAAGTGGAAAGCGCGGCACGGCAAATGGATTAACCACCCTGAGCCCGCCCCAAATAAAGCCGTCCTGAAGATCTTCCGAGAGTAGAAACCCACAGCCATTCTCTGCCGCCACGGCGAGTATCAAGCTGTCCCAAATCCCGAGCCGATGCGCAGCTGCCAGCTCGGCGGCCGCAACCAGCGCTGACCGCGTCGTATTAGCGGTCGGATAAGTCGTCGCCCAAGCCATGACCGACGTGCGGGCCTCGGCGGCTGAACGGCCGGTCTTGCGCACCAGCACGTTGTACAACTCACCAAGCGCCTGAACGGGGATGACCGTCGCCGGCGTCGGAAGCCGCCTCAATATTCCCAACGCCGCCTGCCGAGGCTCGAAGCCGTTCACTCCCTCAGCATAGGCGAGAATATTGGTGTCGACCGCCGCCCTCATCGCTCGTAGAGTTCATCGCGGGTCCAGCGACCGATATCGCAAACCGGCTGCCTCTCTAGCCGCCTCAGCAACTCCTGCTTCGCTGCCTCCCGCACGCGGCGATCAATCTCGTCCTCCGCGCCGGCCGGCACGAGCCGCGCGACCGGCTTGCCATGCGCGGTCACGACATAGCGGCGGCCCTCACGCACTCCGCGCAACAGCCGGGAAAAGCTTCGATTGGCCTCGGCGGCCGAGACGATCTCTTCGACAGCCATATCCACACCAGAGTAGCGTATTTCACTACTTTACTCGAAAACCAAAATGCCGGCAAACGTGCGCGTCGGGTTCGCCGTTTCTTCGAGTGGGCCCTACCGAAGCGGGACGGGCGCTCATTCCTAGCCCCGCTCGTCGCCTGCAT